>Ga0247765_1000079_pt1 | contig 72455 bp, 71 predicted proteins | sample UWRJL106311C6_FD_179949 | JGI IMG/M metagenome (GOLD analysis project Ga0247765, IMG submission 179949) | Plant litter microbial communities from Arlington Agricultural Research Station in Wisconsin, United States - UWRJ-L106-311C-6 | ecosystem: Environmental > Terrestrial > Plant litter >... | reverse complement strand
TCGCAGAAAAAAAAAAAAAAGAGGAGAGAAAAGGATGGTCCGGCCGGATTGCTGAGAGGCGTGTGGCCCGTCGCGTTATACCGTGATTTGGCAGCTCTGGTTGGTTGGTTGCAGGTGGGGCGGGGGTGCGAGAGGTTTCGTACCGCGTCAGGTCTTTTCGAAATTTCTGGGTGAAGACACATGTCAGTCCCAGTCGGCAGCCTAGGGCTATTTATGAGAGCTGTCCTGCTCCAGCGCTGTGCGAGTGGCTCCGCCTCTGACTGGCTCGCTGGCCTTATCGAGCCCGCTTTAAGCAGTCTGGTTGGTCGAAGGCATGCAAGGTGGACCGTGCGCGATCGACACAAGGGCAAGCACAGGTGTCGCTTGGTACCACACCTGGCTCGAAATTCCGCTTTCCGCAACTTGAACTGGAACTTGACATCGCCGTGGCCTTGCAAACCAATCGAAACACCAACCCGCTATTACCTCGGGATACACCCGTGCAGCGCCGTTTGACTTGCACACGGGTTGACAGCGAAGTAAGGATGGTGGAGATGGACAGGGAATTACCGCACGCAATGCGCAACTTGCGCAGCGAGGCTCTTACGCGCAACACCACACAAAGAAACGGGTGACCTCACCTGGGAGGGATGAGTAGACACCGAAGAGGAGGAGCAAACCCGACAAACGGATTCGGCTTCGATTCCGAAATCAATGCGGAGCACGGGAACAAGTCTTGAGAGATTTAATCACTTCTATCAGAGGCAATGCGCGTTCCTCGAATCGTCCTCCGTCGCATCAGTGGAGGGCAAACAATCGATGATGATGGTAATGCTTGACAGTGTTTGTAATCCCGAAGAGCTGCTGCACTTGGGTCGCAGTCGTCCCCAGATTTCCAAGGATACGCGAGAATGACGCGACAACAGTTGCAGGTGAACGAACCGCGAAAGGCCTAATTTAAAAAGGAAATTTCGCAGCGTGAATCCCGTTTGAGCCCTTTTTCTGGGACGTGTCGCGTCGTAGCGTTAGCAAGCCTTGGGCGACATTCGGGCACAGATCGGTTAGCCAAGGGTACCTCGTCAATGTACCTCAAGGTGAGCGCGGTGGTTGGCTAGTTTTGGGTGCAGGTGGTAAGGAGGGGGGAACAGGAGAAAATCCGCGAACTTCTGGATTTGGGGTCACTTGTTAGTTATTTGTAGGCCGGGTTTGTTCGGTTTTGGACAAGTTGCGCCTGCCCAAAGCTTCCCTCCATGGCTCGCTTCTCCCAAGACGCCACCCGGCAGGGATAAAGCTTAGCTTGAGACTGCGTTATCCAATCAGAGGCCAGATGTGCCCGCCCTTTCCGCAGGGAGAGCCGCCGTTTTGGAGGGGCAGCTGTTGGTGAAAGGGAGAGGCAACTGTTCAGGTCTGAGACTCTTCAGGTATTCTGCATCTGATATCAATGTGAAAGAGCAGGCTGGAGCAATGGTTTCATTGTGGATTACCGTTCAAAAAGTCATCTCGGCACCTTCCTCAAGGTGGCTGGACGGTAAGCCAATCAGCTCCCCTCTCCTTGCAAATTTCAACGACTGCGTGCAGATGCTGCCTCAGGCAATTTCAGCACAGCCACGATACGCGGCAAACCCATGTCAGATTACATGAGTCATCGTACACCGTCAAGGCAGACGTCACATGATGAGTCACGGGAACTGACCGCTAGCAAGGATAAACGCACGGACCAATATGTACTTTGCACCCCTGTGCTGAAATGTGGGGAGCACTTGTGAAATCGCAAAAAAAAGTTCGGCAGGGTCAAGAATTTTTCGATATCCTGAAAGATGAGATCATGAAGTTGGCCTGATTTTCTACAACATCACCAAACCCCAAAGCATCTGGGGTGATCCGATTCTCCCGGCAAGGCAATTAGGCGGTGCACTTTGCGCAATTGGTTCCTGATCAGCGAAGTGACAAGAAGTGCTATCGTCGCAAATCTCGGCGACTTAGATCGCCCACTTTTCCTCCAACACACACAACACAGATCGCCAACATGTCAGCCAAGAGGAAATCTATCACTTCGCTGGCGAAGCCGGCCCTGCGATCGAGCCCTAAGGTTGCGACAAAATACAGAATTGACGAATCAAACACTGCCGTAATATCAGGATTGGCACCAAAGTCTGTGCAGCAGCACGCACAGCCATCCGACGAGCAGGTGGAAGATTCTGCAAGCACTTCCGAAGTGGAGGATAGTGAGAATGACCAGGTCATTGACGAGGCGCAGCAGCCACGACAATCCATGCGCAAAGAACCGACCGAAAACTCGAGTGAAGATTACAATGCCGGTGCCGCCGACAACGCCGACGCAGACGCAGACGCGGAGATGACGTCCCCGAAACCAGACGAACAAGACGATACCACTGACGCTGAGCCAACCTTTGGTGATCTCGTCCGTGGATCATCCACGGTCGATGTATCATCAGCGCTGGCCACACAAGCATCTAATGCCGTTGACCGCGCCGGAGCGCAATCGCGGCACCACCTCATGCCACCCGTCAACGCCACCTCGCTCGGCACCGTCCTCAACCAAGCGCTCAAGACCGACGACCGCGATCTCCTCGAGTCCTGCCTCCAAGTCAGCGATGCCAAGATTGTACAGAATACAATCAACCGCATGGATTCTTCCCTCGCCATTGTCCTGCTTTCCAAGCTCGCCGACCGCATGCACCGCCGTCCCGGCCGCGCATTTGGCCTCATGAGGTGGATGCAACTGACGCTGATCGCGCACGGCGGCACCTTGGTTAGACAACCCGACCTGACGAAGAAGCTTGGAGACCTCAGCCGTGTGCTAGAAGAGCGGTCACGCGGCTTGGGCAGCCTGTTAGCACTCAAGGGGAAACTCGACATGTTGGACCAGCAGATGCAGCACCGAAGGGCGATTAAGCATGCCAAGGCGGAGGGGTCCGACGGCGAAGATTCAGACGATGTCGACGAGCCGGGCGTGGTTTATGTTGAAGGGCGGGAAGACGATCAGGCTAAGGCGTTGCCCAACGGGACAAGCGGACAGGACGACGATGATGACGTTACTGGGGCGAATGGTCTCATTGAAGAGTCAGACGACGAGTCCGAGGAGGAGGACGATGACGAAGATGACCTGATGGATGACATGGCCGAGGCTGAGTCGTTCGACGAGGATGATGTCGACCATGACGACGTCGAGGAAGAAGAGTCTGGTGAGGAGGAAGAAGAGGACCAGGATGATGATGAGGACAGCGCGCCACCATCCAAGCTGCAAAAGGTGTCGTCAAAGTTTGGCAAGAGAAAGTAGAACCCTCTCAGCGAACTGCGACGTTGGTTCGCCGCAGATTGATGGGTGCAGAGTATTTTTGTTTGCATCTGGGGTTAGGTCGAAACGACTAGCATGATGGATATATGTCATCGCATCGAACAAGGTTAATAGAGTATCTTGTTCCAGCCACTACCCCGGCCTGCGTGTCACGTTTGTCGGTTGCGTTCCAGTGGCGGGCATGTTGTAATAGCCTTCCCCATTCCACGATTGCCATTTCATTCATTCCACATCCAAACATGGACAGGAACGGTCTACGAGCGGCAACGTGACGGTGACGATGTTGATATGAACGAGTCGATTGAAGAATTACAGATGGGTACAAATAATACACCAACCAGAGCGTATACATAACTACGTTTCCGCCAATGTCATCATATTACTCTACACCGAGTCCCTTCAAAAGTCATCATTAACAAAGGTAAATAGGTAGCAAAAAAGGGTAGACAAAAAAAGAAGAACAAGTAGTTTAGCTCAAGTAGCCAGGGACGGCAAATACGAGAAGAGAATATATATGCAGAACAAAAAGGCACTACCCTTCGTTTTTTTTTCTCAGCTCCCCCTTCTTGCCCCATCGCAATGCTATGCTCGAAGCCAAGTGGCAGAAGAAAACCCTATGCATATGTACCCAAAACACGCCTTATCCTGCAAACGACACATCCCTAGACCTTGCCGTGCTCATTGGCAGGCTGGCCTCATTTTTTCTGATGTAGCGTCTTATTTCCCCTCTACCCAAGCACGATATGCTGTCCAAAAACATAACCTTTCCGGTCTAATATGTGATGTGTATCGTCGTGATATGATTCATCAAGGCATTACCCCCTGACGCCACCGCTCCACCATGTCGGCATGGCCTTGATTGGCCACTGGGGCGCCGTAGCCGGCCGCGTTCATGTTCATGGGTGCGGCGCCATAGCCACCATAGGCGCCCGGCATGGCACTCATCCGCTGTGGCTGCTGCATTATTGTAGCACCTGCACCGTATCCAAGGCCTATCCCGCCAACATTCGGATTACCTCCCGAGCCGTCGTTAAACATGCCGCCCATATATCCACCAGTGCGCGCACCAACGCTTGGTCCCACGAGCGTTGTCGGCATCTGGGCCCTCATGGCTGCCATCTTCATCTCCGTCTCTCGCTGGGCCCTCGCAGCTTCGGCCTCACGGCGAAGTCTCTCTTCCTCGCGGGGATCCATGCTCATCTGGGTCATGGCAAGGGGATGAGCACCGAGTACGTCGGCCATGGACATGCGCCTAGACAGGCGGTTTGCATCCATGTTGATAGGATTGGGCACCATGGTGAGTGTGCGTCCTGGGTTCAGGTTGAGCGGGAGACCCGCAGCCCCCATCTCCCGTTCACGCGCCTCACGCTCAGCTTGTAGCCGACGGCGACGTTGCCCTAGTGTCTCTTCTTCTTCCGGGACCTCGGGCCCATTGCCTTTGGCTTTGGATAGCAGCCCAGTCTCGTTTTCCGCATCGCCACCGAATTGGCTGAGAAGTTCAGAGGTGAACTGGCCACTGACGGGCCGGGTCACGGGGAGAGGGTTCTCGGCAGCAAGACGCGCCTTGCGCTCGGCGAGAGTCTCCTCTTCTTCTTCTTCGTCGGGGTCGACAGGACGAGCCCCAGAACCGGCCCCAGGAGAAGGCAGGGGCAAGCCGAGACGAGACTGGGAGCGAGTTCCGAGATTGCCGCCAAGACCATAAGGCGAGATACCAAGTTGGCTAATTCGTTGCTGGACGACGTCGAAGGCTGGGGGAATAAGGCCGCTCTGATGACCCTGAAGACGCTCGCGGCGGCGACTCAGGGGTTCGTTGTCCTCAAGCTCACGGCGCTCCATTAAACCCAGAGGGCGATGAACTTCACTCATGACAGCGCTGATATCCATCGTAGCTCGATTTATGCCGTTCGCCTTGGCAACAGCAAGCATGCCGAGCGGAACATCGTCATCGTCGCCATCATCGTTATGATCGGGGTTTGCACTCGGGTCTTCCCAAGCCAAATTGACACGTTTACCGACCCGAGCCTTACGCTCCACCTCGGCAACAGCATCGAGCTCAAGGAGGGTGCTGTGCATGCCGTTCGTATATGCGTGCGCCATTGGGCGAGTTCTCATCTTGTTCTGCTGCTTGCGCAGTTGCAGCTCGGCAAGAAGCGTGGTCGGGGGACCTTGGTAGAGTTCCTCTTCCCCTTCGTCCTCCTCCTCTTCTTCCTCGCTTGATTCTTCATCCGAACCAGGTGCTAATTCGTTAGGAGAGAGGGGCTCGCGCTCGCCATTAGGCGAAGTACCATCTCGTCTCATACCATCCTCGCCATTGACAAGGCCCACGGCCGTGCGGCCATCCTCGGCGTCGACATCCCCAGATTGTCCCCGTTTGCCAGGCAATAGGGAAAAGTGGCTTGCCCGCTTCTTGAGTTGGGTGTCCGCCTCAGGATGGAGGAGATCGGGAGCAGAGTCGGCCTCCATCATGGTCTTCCGGTTGCCTGCTTTTTGCTTCTTTTTCTTCTTCTCGGGACCATATACCTCGGAGCCCAACTTCCCAGCGAAGACGTGGTCGGTAAATGCGCTTACGGGTGCCGCAGCGGATGCGTCAAGAATGCTGTCCAACGTTGCCGAAGCAGATCCTCCCTTTATCTCCAAATTTGCTGTTGTCGCCGGGAGATCGAAGAATGCACTGGCACGCAACTGTGGGGGAAGACCGTCCAAAGCAGAGGCACGCGTTTTCCGCTTGTCCGCTGGCTCTGTGAGACGTTGTGGTCGGCGGATTTCGCGAGTTCCTGCAACGGCTGCTGTCTGTTGTGCTGGAGCGTAGATTGTGCTTGTCTCAGAAGTTTGTCTTGCGTGGGATGGTACAAATGCCTCGTCCTGTTGCGGGTCAAGAACTGGTGGCGCCGGGTTCGAGTCGTTAGGGCCAAGGCTATCACCCATCAATTCCGTCATCAATGGCAAGCCGTCACTACTTCCGCGTAAGTTTTCTGTGGGATCTGGCAACCACACCCTCGACTGGCGTGATTCTTGCGGCATAACATTTAGCAACTGTGAACGACGCATGTTTCTAACAGCAGCCTTCGGTTTCTTGGACAACTTCGGCGGAAGATTCAACATGGCAGGGACAGGTGCTGGGTAGAACAGCATCTCCTGTCCAGTCGAGGAATCGAAATACGACTTGGGCCGCGGTGGCATTGGGCCGAGCGGTTTAGACCGCTCATTCAACAACTCGGGCATCTCGGGGATGACAAATCCCTCAGCATCCGGATCACAATGGACGCCATCAAAATCGCCAAACGCCGTCTGAGCCTGCTCGTACGTTGCCACAGATCCTGAGGTGGTGGGTCGCTCATCGCCACGAGAGTCGTGTTGTCGTTGCTGTTGCTGCTGCGAGGGACCTTGATACATGGGTTGCATCCCCGGATCATAAAGCTGGAAGCGGGGGGTGGCGTCATCCGTGAAGCCATGAGGAAAGCTAGCCTGCTCGGTATCAAGATGCCGGTCGGCAAACTGGGCCTCGATATGCTGATACGCGCTTGCCCTGATCGTGTCGTCGTCGTCATGGTCATCGCCCGCAACTGCAGCGCGGTCCGCCTCATCCAATGCATGGGAAAGTGTCGAGGGGGGTTCCAGCTCAGCGACCTGAACGAACGATAACTTGCTTGAGACACTTCGGACCGATTCCTTCCCCGGGCCGTGGCGGGACATGAAAGGGAAGTCTTCCCCTGTCCCAACATCGGGGGCTGGGCCCCCGCTCGCAGTGCGTTCCAGCATATTTGAGGGCACACCGAGTGAGCTAGCCTTGCTGGCCGACCTCAGGCGTCCTGAAGTATTGGGATCCATGATATAACCCCCAGGTGAATAACCTCCCAGGCGAGCCGCGGTATTCAATCCCACGATAGAAGTCTGTGTACTTACGGTGGGCAGATGGGATTGGCCAAAGATAGAACCACTGTCGGATCCTCCGGTTTTGATTCCAGTGACGCTATTCGCCCGGAGAATGGATGACCGCCGGCTGTCGCTGCGCTTGAGTTCGTTGTGTTCTTCTCGGATGGCGTCCTCGATCGAACTTGTCATAGAGAGGCGCTCGGCCGACGCTTCAAGGGCAGCAATATTGCCCAGATACCCACCCGACCGCGATCCCTTGTTGGGGTCGGGAGTCGGATGGCTCAGGGCAAGGCTAGCTGTCGACGAGGTGCGGACAATGGGGGGAAGTGCCGAATCGCAGGCCGCGACAAACTGGGGGGTGTGAGGAGGGGAATTCACCGGAGTGGGTCGGAAGAGAGTGGATTCGGCGACCGAGATTGGAGGAGCCGGATTGACGGCTACGGAAGGAGGAGCAAGAGGATTTTTGACATCGAAAATGGTTGTGCTCCCATGACCGGATGCGAGTGTTGGAAAGGAGCGCGCCTTTTCGTTTTTGTCGTTTTCTTGGGCTGCAGCCAAAGATGTTGGGGGCGGAGGAATGGCGCCAACCGAGACGTTTTGGCTTGTTGGAGAAGTGGAGGGCGGTGGTGATACCGCAGGCACTGCTGCTGCTGTTGCTCCACTGCTGTCTGGCGCAGACGAGCGCGACGGCGACGGGGACGCAGACAGAGAGGGCGAAACCGTCGACGGCGGCGAAACGAGGCCTGGGTCGTGATGTCGATGGCCGTGGCCGTTCGTGTTTTTAGTCGAGATGACATGGTATCCAGTTGTGCCCCTGGCAGCCTGCAGCGCCTCGAATGATTGGACCATCGCGCTGACCATTGTTGCGCCACGCCCCCTGGTCGCTGGGATTGCTGGGACTACTGGGACTTGGACAGGGGCCGTGCTGTTGTTGGCGCCTAGCCCTCTGCCAAAAAATTCACTGGGTGCTGCCAATCTCGATTGCTGTTCAGCACCCGCACGCAACAGGCCCGTCTTCTCCAAAATGGCCGCGGACTCGTCCTTGTGGATGTCGGGAGTCACCGGACAGCAGAAGTCGCTCCCGTCCATCGAGAGCGGAGTAAACGTCTGGTCGGCCAGCGTGAGGTAGTAATTAGAGGGTGTGGGCGACGGCAACGGCGAAGCCAAGCCCGTGGTGCTCGTCGTGGATCGTGAGTGCGAGGTCGAGGTCGGCGACAGGAGAGGGGAAACGGGCCCATCGTCTTCTTGAACGCCATCGAGGTCCACGTCCGGACCCAGCAGGGGCCTATATCTCACCGCCATGCTGCCGTCGTCCTCGTGGGGTCGCGGTGGCTGGCTGCGTGTCCTTCTCGATTCGATCGTTCTCGTCGCCCCGACCTCGAGCTTACGTTAGTTTTGCGCGCCGTCTCTTGCATCCAGCCGACCGGTCACTGCGCTGTGATGTTTTCAGCTTCGGTCTAGTGTGCTGGATGCTGCAGGATTCGGTTGCCGCCGCTGGGCATCGGCCGCTAGAGGCAATGGTGGAGAGGGAGCTACGTAAGAAACAGTTTACGTTTTGGTGGTGAGTTCACAATGGTGATGGAAGCCGCAGCCGACTTGGTGTTCGGTTAAAAAAAACCTCGGGGCGAGCCTCCGGATATTGTACAAAGTTTCAACGCAGACAAAAGCAACGACCAACAGAGAAAACCAGGAAGCTCACATCGGCGGACCGTGGAGCAAGTCCGGCAGATATGCGAATCGGGACGTGATAGGGTCAGCGAGGGTCAGCGAGGGGGCCAGGCAAGGAACATGAAAATTGTCCCGAGAGCAAAAAAGTGGGCTCAAGTGCCTGGAACCGGGCAGGGAGCAAACGGCTCCGTCTTTTACGCAGCTATTGGTCTGGTACGCTAGGTATGGAGTACTTTGACCAGATTCCTTTTTAATCTCGAATATCACGTCCCATCCTGGTCTCAGTCGCACCGCAGCGCCCTCATCTCCTCTCCCCCAAAGTGGCTGACATGTTGGCTTATCTCGACGTTCTGTGGTGCGACGATCTTCGCCTGTGCGGAGAAGGTGAGACGCACAACAGCTTGTCTCTTTTTTTTTTCCTTTTTGTTCCCACACCACCGGAGTCCGGACTTGACCCCCAAGCGAAACCCCAGGGCAGCTGCATCCGCAGTAGACCCCTGCACCGCAGCGCCCGCAGCCAAGGAACACAAAAAGCTGAGGCATGGCTGGCCCAAGCTGGTCAAAACTTGTTTACCATACGTCTCCACCAGGGAAACTGGTTGGCGGGAGGTGCAGCGGAGGTCGTGAATTAGACTTTCAGCCGGCCAAATAAAGGGAGCTTATCGGACCGCGACCTGCATGTGGCTTGTCTGGGGCGTCGATATGGGGCAGATTTAGGGCAGATTTGGTCGATTTCTCCGCGTCTCGCATCGGAATGGCTGAAAACTTGACAGCCAACGGCAAACGGCCAGCGGGTTCCGTCATGACTCCTCTGCCGCTGGGTCTGCTGGTCGCGTGCCTGCAACCCAACGGCGCCGTTTCGCGCGGTGGGAACCAGAAAATGCAACAGAAAGAGGCAGAGAAGCTTTGCATTTCAAAGGACTTGTCTGTGCGCCTCCCAGCACATCAGGAAGCCTCATCGTCATCCGGCACGCGACGCTGTCTAGTTCCCGGAAAGACCGGGCCTTGGGCGCTGGGGGGCCCCTGCACTGTCCACCCGTTAAATCCGTCAAGGGCTCTCAAGTGCAACGGCTGCCACGGCGAACATTTGTCGCTTCGACCTGCTGCTCGTTCATGCCTACCGCGATGCATCGACTTTTGGACAGAAACACCCCATCTTCCCCGGATTCTGGTGGATTGTGGACCTTGAGAAGCAGGCGTGTGACGGCATCCGAGCGCGTCTCATGGGCGGTTTCAATCGCGCACATGAGAAATTCGTCATTATCGCGGGCCCACTGCAACGTGCCCGATCCAGCTGCCACCAGGAATCGAGAAGCGGGTTGCAACCCTTTGCCACGCCTCAACGGCAATTGGACAGGCGGCATCAGATGAGGACCGATCGCCCACTTTACGAACCGGCCAACGCCACGACCTAGATTGCAACCCAAGGAACTGCGCCTGCTTCCGGCACCGCTGCCTTCCGTTTGCGCTACCTGAAGCGTCTTGTCGCCGACTGACTTGCGCTGCACTGAAGGATCGCCCAGCTCGCACAGCGATATTATATGCTGTCAAAGGGTTAGGGTCCCTGATCCTGATACGACATATGCCTCGCAACCGCAACCTGCATTTATCCTCGAGCTCGACAGTCTCGCCTGCGAGAACCAAGACGGCCTGCCCTTATGCGCCCCCCACCCAGGCGTTTCCCAAGACCATCTGGCCACTGAGCAGATCCGAGAGCCAGCGCCCCGTAGGTTCGAAACATTGTTTCCAGCTAACCAGCAAGCCATGATGGTGAAGGGTCTCCGCTTGAACAGCACCACAACCGTGTTGCCGGGTCGCCAAGTTCTATTCAGGTACAAACGCCTCGGGTAAAGAGAGAGCCCCCACGAGTTCGCCTTTACCCCCAGTTTTCTAAACACGCGATGCCTTGGCCTTTCAGGCACCGCCGCAGGCTAGATGAAGGTCTCCGCCGTACTCATTAATTTGTCTCGGCCTACATGCTCGCCCCGCGCGTGTACACGGCCGAGCTGGCGGCTGTTGCACGAGGCATATTCCCTCTTGTCCCGCCCCTGGAGTTCACAGCGGTTCGGCGCGGTGTCATGTTTCGTGACACAACATTACTCTGGTGTTCCAATGGCAATTTCGGTGTGTACCCTATCCCACGAACCTCTAATGGTGAAGCACACAGCTGCCAGGGGGTCTCCCGTCTGCAAGCTGATATCTCAACGCACCGACTACAGTTGGGTCGCCCCCTTCATATGCCAGGGGCTAGTTAATACGACGGTATGGCCAATGTCTGTGAGACTTTGATGTCGGAAACTGCGACCTCTGAGGGCCCCTGGTAGGGCATTGTCAGGTCGAGACTTTGATTCACGCAGGGAATCCCCCGCAGCAATGGGCGAGCCCCAAGCTTGAATCTCCGAACTGTGTTCTGGCAGCCCAGAGAAGTCTGAGCCAACGCGACACGATTGATATCCCCGCCGCTGAAGCCACCTTCATTGGTCAAGTCTCGATCACCATGCCGTTGATCACGGCAGTCGGTTTGTGCCGCAATGGGTCATAAGTAGAAAGATTTTATGCGACGTGTAATAAGTGCCAAGGGGCTTCTTCTGTTGGTGGAAGGGCTGATGCTACGGGTTACCATCCATCAGGATGATCCGCCGCGTTCGGGTCGGCTCTGGAGCTAAGCAACACCCTTATTTAGGTAACCCGAAGGCATTGAACTGCAATATGGAGTAGTGTTACTTGTACTCCTGCGGATTGGCTGGGAGTTCGGGGGGTTGGTGAGAATCTTGATTATCGGGTTGGCGTGTTCGCTGTGCTCCAGATTTCCGTGGTACGAAGCATCAGCAGTCTTGTCTCACGGCATTATTTCCCAGCCAGCCCCTTGGCACCACCACCCGACAAGCCACCCTCAGTATTTGCCGTGATGACTGACGCTACAGCAAAATTTGGGGCAAAGCCCTCATCCACTGTTGGACATGGCAGTTGTGTATTGTTTCTGTCTTTGAGTATGGAATGTTTTATTTTACTGGAGAAAGATGAAGTATTTCTATCATGAAAAGAAAAAGAGAAAAATAAAAATAAAAAGCCTAAAACATTGTTCGCGCGATACATTATACTCTAGCTTTGCAGTCGTTGGACTCCCATATCGGTGCTTAGCCCAAGAGCAAACCTGCCAAGGTGTTCTCCCTCTCATAATCAAAAATTAGAATGTCTCGCAGGGGCTCAATGGGTTATACAACTCAGTTTTGTCCTCTGTAAAATTGAAGCGTGTGTTGTTCTCTCAGACGGTGCGTGCCTAAGGCCAAGTTGAGGTGAGGGAAACCGACTGGATTTTTTTTGGTAACCTTATTGGCCTGTGCCGGTTTGCTGCTGCTAGTGCCCTTGTGCTTCAAGTCTGGAATGTGTTGTCCGGCTGTCCTCACGTAAGATGTAACATACGTACGTACATACAAACATTCAAACATACACATACACACATATATATATATATATAGTTGAGTCCAACCTTGGTAAGATTGCTCGCGCGGCAGTTCACTTACTTTAATGTTGAGCATTCAATTCGTTAGAGGCTCAGTGCCGGGAATGGAGATAGGTAGGTAGGGTACTTCATGATTTGATGACGTGGTACCTTAGTAGAGACACTAAAACTAATGTGTCGAGGAAACTCCCAACCGAGGATGAAATACACCACTCTGTTAAAACCCCAATTAAACCTTTGAACTCTTTCGTCGTCGTAAGACTTGCCGGAAACAGCTGTTGGGTTCATGGGAAATAGAGTGGCCAGGTTCATAAACATCAAGCCCCAAGCCAAAAAGTTGATATTCGATAATCTCTTCATTTGCAGAGTTCTAGTCTCGAAAGAGCTGGGTTTTCCCATCATTAATGTCTTTCAGTATCAAACAAACCTTACATCATCCACTTCACTGTACCAAGCGGCCATCGTCTGTTAGCCTCTGGCTGCATTGTCTGTACATCAACCACACCAGACCAATTTTAAGTGACGTGTCTTTCCCATATTTTCAAGATTACGCTGGGGCAGTCAGCATAGGTATTTCTCACTGAAGTTCACCCAAACTCAAGTTAATATGGACACTGGTATCATTATTTATCTCATTCATCTCATCTCTGTACGATATCTATCCCATATCTCTTTCTCCCATCCTTCTCCCACCATCCCAGCCTGAGTTTCTCATCACGAACCCCACGTTTGCCTTCCGTCCTAAGCTTCTCCACCAGATGGCTCCCCGTAAACAAAGACATCCTCGCCGCCACCGAACCCGGGTCCACCGGCAAAACCTCACCCCGTCCCCCGCCTACCAACCACCACGAGGCACACGAGCAGATAACCAGGGCTGAGAGGAGACTCTCTAGTAGCCTTGTGGACACACTGCTCTGCACAAGGCGCGCTCTCCCCGGAGGCAGAGGTACCTTGATCGAACCTGTGATGGTCCCCGGGACAGGGATGCCCTCGTCGACAGCGCCGGTGAAGTTTTCCCGAAAGGCTAATGATATCATCTCGGCCGAAAGCTTTCCCATAGCTGTCTCTATGCGCCGGATAGACCTGTTCATGTTGGCGGGGTCGGCGAATTCAGCCATGGGGATGCCGTCAATGCCTATTGAAACGCCCAGTCAGTAACTTTGATCCGAGCAACAATTGCAACGGGGAGACATGCCTTGTGTAAAATCATAAAAACTGCTGTCGAGGGACGGATCCCCATAGATGGTGGTAAAGCCGACTCTGTCCATGGAGTTGTTGAGATCCCGAAGGTTGTTAGGAACAGCCCAGGGCCTTGCTGGAGTGTTCGCAGGAACGGGCGGTGAAACGCTGTCGTCAACTGTCATGTTGGGCAAATGGAAGGTGACGTCAATGTCGAGTGCTTGGGCATATGGAGTGCACCTAATGATAGTGAGGTTGCTTGTTACTGTTCCGGTCCGATGGCCATAGAGGAGAAAGTAGTGTCGAATGTTGTTCAGGCACATGGGTGTCTTGGTGGTGATATTCGCAAAGTCATCTCCCGTCCCGCTGTTCCACCTGAATGGCTCCGGTTTGGGGTGAAAGGCCCAATTATCCGGGGCCAAGTAACCAACATAGCCGCTTCTAGTATCGGGGTTACTGATGTGGATCTTAGCTCCAGCAACTGGGACACCATCGGGGCCGTTGACGCATCCGGGAGGCGGCGCAACTTGGATAGAGGGACCGAATGGGTCTCCGTCATCGAAGGATTTGTGGAACTCATGCAGAGAACAGTTGAGTTGTAGTTGAACAGCAGGGACTCGAGCTTTAAGCTTGGCTGGTGGGCCTGATAGGTTATAGTACGACCTGAAACTTTCAAGGCTGGGTAGGGCAAACGCGTACTGGCCCCAGACTCCTGCGGGGTAGGAGAGGTTGTTGAAGTGCAAGGATTCGGCAATCGTGACCTCCTGTTTGGCAATTGAAGAGATCACCGACGGGGTCGATTTCCCAATCCCACGAAATGCGAACCACGAGTCGGGTTTGACTTCAACGCCTCCCACCTCAGAGAACGGCACTGCCGTATAGAGGCCACTGGCTGCGATTGCGAGTATACCACCTAATATGGACGTGAGGATCATAGCCGACAGGCCAAAGAAGTTCCTCCGGAGCGACTGGGTCAAGGCGAAGAGAGCCATGCTAGATCGCGGTTCAAACTCGAGTGTGTCGCCACTGCCTCGTCCTCGGGATAGCTCAAGATAAGGGTGCAAGGTTTGCGTGGCTTTATCCATGGCGACATATGCTAGTCCGATGCTGGCTGCGATGATTGTCGGCAAGAAAAGCCAGATGAAGCGCGTGTTGTTTGTGGTGGATACCTCTGCCAGGCCCCCGTTTCTCTTGGAAACTTGATAGAGGACCTCAAGCAGAACTATGGCGATGATGGTGCAAGTTACCAAGACCATAGCATACGTCCTTGCTGCTGCCATAGGCAGCCACCACTGGAGAGCACTGGATTCCATCTCTGAGCTATCATTATTGTGACTGGGTGAGACACCCTGTGCTTCGATCCTAGTCGTTCGCTTTCTCGAGGGACTTAGGACGGAGTAGAATAGAGTGCCTCGTAGTCTTGCTGCAAGTATCCCTGGCCGAGGAGCTTGTGCTTCATCCTGAGCATTGGGGCTAAGCGCTTTTTCAAGCCGGACACTGTTCGCCAGGATGACAGCAGTGCCCAGTAAAGACGGGGCCGGCTCATACTTTGGTCCCGCATGGAGGAAACAAAGCGCTGATGCGACCAAGGTAGCCATGATGAGTAGAACCTCCATCGTCCTTAGGGAAATCGTTGTGACGACGAGGCGGGTTTCAATGTAATCAACGTGTGCTGGCAGCTCCTGGGCCAGTTCCGTCCTGTCCGTCTTCAAGATCCTTGCTGTCAGTGCAGCGCTGGATTTAAATGCTTTCCTGAAGGCAATCGACAGGACCTCTGGGTTGGCAAAACCTGTCCAGTCCGGCTGCGGATTCGTGAGAGCCATCATATCGATCCATGGATTTGTGGAGCTGGTGAAAGAGCCGCTGGGACCCCCGGCAGCCAAGATATCTCTTGTCAGCAAAGAAGGCCGGAGGTCACTTCGTTCGAGGGTCTCAATTATCTCGTTCGAAACTGACAGCACGTCAGCCGATGGAGAGACGGTGACGGTACGTCTTGTAACTTGATAGGTCGGACGACATAGCGCGGCCGCGACGTAAGAGATATTCCCCGTCATGTTGACCATGACGTTCGTGAAGATACGAGCTTCATCGTAGGTCAGAGGCGTACTGACGTTCGTAACGCATCGAGTGTCAACCAACTCGGTCCTGTTGAGAAGGCTATTATCGGTTTTCGAGGTCAGCCAGGGAAGAGTGCTATCATTTCTCGAAAGTTTTGCCTGATTATGATGTTCGATGCCAACAAGGCAATACTTGGACAGCAGCTCCAGCTCCTCGGGCGATTTGATAACCTCAGCCAGGGTAAAATTTGTTCTTCGTGATGCGCGGCCGATTGTGATGTTTGGTGTATTGAATGTCCACGAGAAAGTCTTGCACTCATGTTCCTTGACGCTGAAAACCGTTGTGTTTGCCGTGATTCGTATGTTGGTTCCAGTTGGGACTGTGGGCAGAGATGGCGGCAACACGGCAAACTCTGATGTCGTTCCAGCAGGGTATCTGGTGCCTGGAGAATCCCCTTGGTAGGCGACCCACAAAGCCGTCCTGGGATCACCCAACTTGATTGGGGAGGCAGACCTCGCCCTGCTGAGATTGAACTGGGTTGGCACTGGAAGGACTGTGTCGTATGAGAGTTGTCTTGGCTCAAGCTCAAGAAGACCAGTAGAGACAATGATGAGAATCTTGAGGATGACGCCACCGAGAATAGACAGGGTGACAGCGAAGTGACCGGCACCCAAGGATCGATATAACGCCGTCATGCTCCATGGACTGATGTAGTTCATCAAGAGGTTTTGTTCTGCTGGCTGGGGTGCTCGCCGCAACTCCAGCCAGGGCGTGGCTTGGAGTACCCGGTACTCAACCTGGCCCCAAATAGCGGCCACCACGCTGAGAACTAGATACGGTCAGCGCCAGACACGAGACACACACACACGGCCTTGGAATCAATTTTGTTATATCTTACCAGCGGTTGGACCATAGGTCCAGAGATAGTGCTTTCCCTCATCGGACGACACGAATCCCTGATTCTTGTCCGAGAGGTACTTCAAGACCTCGAGAAGGGCGACAAAGGAGAGAAAGAGAACACAGAGGGCGGTGAGAAAGTAAGGGCTGAGGTAGATGGATCGGGGTGGGCGTTCAGCTTCATCGCGGATTTCGTCGAAGGATTTCTCGGGCCGTTCAAGGAGTAGACTGCCATCTGACCCGCGCGTGGGCGTGCCGGGCCGCGGCGGGGTCGGGGTTAAGGGCGATGGCAGCGACGTGCCCATCATGAGCCGGCATGGGCGAGGACAACGTAGTTCGGTCCCATACCAGCGGGCTCGACGTCGATACAACGCAGAAAAGAGAGAGCAGAGCCATAATTGTTTGGTGGGTCGGCGTCGAGCAATTAAGCAAGAAATCGTGGAGCCCAGATTGCCCACACGGGCAGATGGTGCGACAGTCGGTTTGAGAGTCGTTCCTTCCCGTCCGGTTACTCGGTCTTGCCCAGGACCAAAGCACTCAAGGGAGTGGCTCAGTTCATGCTGCCGCCCCCGCGAATAGCTTGGCGGGCGCTTATTCGGCAACTGGGTGTCGTGCCGCGTCTATTGACCCGCTGAAACAGCAGCCCTACGGCACTTGAATGCCCCGATTGCTACCCCGATCTATTGTTGGCCCCCAAGGCCAGAGTGCTGCTTGCCATCTGCTTTGCAGTGCCGCCCAGTACCTACTACCGGCAGGCACCTACAGCGAGATCAGATCTCCGTTTCAACAACAGACGGGAGGGACCGTCGCTGAAGGGCCGTTGAAAGACGGGACATTCTGCGCAGATGGAAGGGCACGAGACCGCGCAATTTGGAGATGAACGGAATAACACCTGTCGGTTCATGGACACCCGACTGACCGACCCTCCGCCCGCTGCCGTATTTACTCAGGTATCCCGTCTCTGGCCTGAAAATAGCGAGCTGGACAATTACAGGGCAGTCTTATACCCAAAACCATGCCTTTTCAGAATGCCTTGCCAATCACCCGCACCTGCACCCGGGCCGAAAGTCAAGCCATTACTAAGGCAGGTACGAAGTACGGCGCACATATCTCTGCGTCTCTCCCCCGCGCGAGGCGCAGCCCGCAGTCCACAGTCCAATTACGTGCAGCGCCGCCCGTTGTAATACTCAACCTAAGCGAATCTTTGTAATAATAAACCCACAAGGTGCTCAGTGCTCGCTCGTTCGGTGCCCTGGAGTGTGCCTCTTCATTAACGGGTGTGGTGCGTGCATGAATTGTTTGGATGAAACCTGCGCTGAACAGCGGCAGCGGCGTAGAATCGCAGCTGTCATTGCTTACTCGTTTGCTTGCTTGCAAACACTCGGTTTACTTGGTAGGTTTGCTGGGGTTGCTCACTCAGTCTGGTCAGGTAAGGCTTTTTTGTGTATCTTTGGTCGAGACCACCTGCAAATATGGCTGCGAGGGCCTTTTGTTGATGAGTCTGCCTTATGATGTAGTGAAGGTAGATTGATAGTCGCCTGTCTGCCTCTTCACGTTGTACAGAGTATTTGTGCGAGAGTTGAGGGGGAAATGGTGAGAGGTTGGTTCACTGACATACCCACAGCTTGAAGGGACTAAGCCATTGTGGGAAGAACCCATTCCAAGAAGCATGGTATTGATGTACTGCATATGCATACCTGAGGATCGCGGATCACCCGGATCGTGACCTGAAGCACAATCTAGATATCCGGGGACAGACAGTGCGCAAGTTTATTCCGAGCCTTGATTGAGAATGCGAGAATTTGTTCAAGGAGACCAAACCTCCATATCAACTCAAAGTTAAAGCAGACTTAACGGAAAAAAACAAAGCACCGTACCTAGAACCAACACATTGCGCTCCCCCTCTATGCCCCTTCGTCACATCTCTGCTACCAACAGAACCGTGATCCTGTCCCGATCATCTCCAGTCTGGGTCCCCCATCATCAACACCAAGGACGGGAAGCTAGCCGGAGATTCCGTTTCCGCAATGGTCCTCGTAACAGCCTGGGAAGGGCCAAACCAGGTAGGGCTCACAGAGCCTGGGACTAGTAAATGATTTAAGGGCATCACAGCATTGTTGCCTTCATTCCCACGCATACACAAGATGAGAGCAGAACCTTTTGAGATGAAACTCGCCGCAGTGGGCATCCTCGATTTGCTCCCGAGGGGAGCATCTATAAAAACCAAAGCATCAATATTGTACAGAGAAGCAAAGCGGGTCTGATGCAGGAGACTTCTAGTGTATGATACCGAAACGCCGAATCCGAATGCACGTATGCTCCCGACGCCCTGTACTTGTGACCATTTCCCGCATCCATGCAACTGAAGCCATAACTCCAAAAGCGAAATCCACCTAGCGAAACTTTCGTGGTGTTCTCCTAGGCTAGGACTCGTCTCGCTCATACCATGAACGACTCGCCACATCCGCACTGCTCCTCTGTTCACGTACGCTGTTAGCAAACCCCTCTCACAGCCTCCATGTCGGAACAGAGAGAAAACTTACTGATATTGGGATTGCGAAACACAAACCGCTGGCTGAGCTTATCCTCCACCCAGTCCATTTCGCTCCCAATAATGCTGAACAGCGCCTTACTATCCACTAGGACACGCACCCCATCCTGCTCCACCGTCTCGTCAAACGCACTCGCCTTGTCCACGTACTCAAGGTGGTACGCCAGCCCGCTGCATCCGCGGTTGCGCACCCCGACCTTGATGAGCTTGGGGTCTGGCTGGTCGAGCATGGCGCGGAGCTGTTCGACCGCCGCGGGGGTGAGTTTCATAGCCGCCTTGCGGGGAGTGCGGAGGCGGGAACGGGGTTTCGGTTGGAGGGGCGCCGGCGCTGGGTTCGGTGTAGTTTGTTGCACGCTGGCTGCGGAGGTGGGAGATGAGGCAAACGCCGCTTTGGACTGCTGCGCCTCTAGCTCGGGGTTGGAAATCTCAGGGGAAAGGGGAGTCGACTGTTTCGTCATCACAGGTGGCCGAGTCTCGTGCGGCCTAGGTATGGGCTTGGCGATTAATGTGTCGGGAACGGAGGCATTGCGCGGTACTGAGGGGAGTTGTGAGGGGAAGGTGTAGGACTGGAATGCGCTGGTGGGCCGCGCGGGAGTTGAAGACAAGTGTCGCTGACGTAGGAGGTTGCGACTGCAGGATCGGCACGTGGAGAGTGCCCTCCTGGAGAGTAGGCTCGGCGCGTTCATCTTGGTGCGTTCGCTGAGTTGTTCGCCGACATGAGGTGGAGAATTTCAGTGTTGAAGTTGATGGCAAATTCCAGCGTTCGCAACCGGGACCAAACGTGCGTTTGCTCAGCGAAGGGATGACATGACGCCAAGCCTTCCTGGTCGGCCCCACTTCCACTAGCCAATCACGCCGTCGCTATTGGGAATCGTCGACAGTGAACCACACCACTGTGCACACGGCATTCCAATCTTCCGGTGACTTTGTGCAAGCCTTTTATAACCACAAGATATACAATCTCCTTTGTATTTGTATTTGTGAAAGGGAAATTTCTCCGTGGAAGGCTGTTGAGCAGACTTGAGAGCTGTGATGTGCCGCTCGAACACTATTCAGGGGGTTAAACTGCACAATCCATGCCCATCGAACCAGAGCCGCCCATGGTATTCTAAAGATGCAGACTTGCTATAGTTACCCAGTACCCTGCAATTCATTAACAGATAGCGCCTATTGCCCAACCCAACCAATGCATTCTGGTATCATCCAAGGTTTCCTTCCCTTCACTCCACAACCAAGACCTTGACGTCCTCAACAGCTGCCCTGGCCATTTTTTTGAGCAGTGTTCTCTCATCTGCCTCCCGGTAGTTCTCCCAGCTGTCCAGTCCTTCCTTGGCCTGGATGCTGAGAGTCTCATACCCTTGCTTGATCACCTCGGCTACTTGGAGACTGGTCAGCTGTCCTCCAGTGCGCCTTCCAGGTCCTGCTTTCCCGCCGCCCGCTTTCCCGGCAAGCATCTCCTTGTAGTGGGTGCTGACATTCACTAACGTCTCGATCGAGTTACTTGGCCGTTTAGCCAGCTTGTATGTGTCGCGGAACTTGACAAGCACCTCTCCTGTCTCCACCACTTTGTAGAATAGGTCGTCGTATGCTGCGGGAGTTGGCAGGAAGGATTCGCCCGAGGACAACCCCATGGCGAGAAGATTGACCACGTGGTCTAGGAGTGTATTGATATGCTCGACGTCTTTGAGATCGTTGGCGTAGGTAGTGAGGAAGCGGACGAGCGAAAGCAGTGAGCGGAAGAGGTCAGCCCAGTGGTACTGTAACCTTATCCGTGACCTCGACATGCAGCTGATGACCCGGAGAAGGATCCCGACACATAATGTGTAAAGCCCGACATCTAACCGCCTCCGGAGGTTGTGATTAATGGCATCCACCATTGTGTCTAGCACAGCCGCGGCTGCGACACGTTCACCCTGGACTAATGGCAGATACGGTGACCGTTGCCGGCAGAGCCGAACTGCCACTTTGCTCTCTTCACCGCACATTCTCTTGCAGAGCGCCGTGTCTTCGATGATGAGGCGGAAAATCATTAGGCAGAGGTGTGAGTATAGGGTTGTTCGCTGAGAGAGGTGTGCGTGTTGGAGGAGGTATGATGAGAGGGAGATGAAACAGGCAAACGGTTGTTCCTCCCCCTTTTCAGCTGGGAGGACGACAAGGGTTGAGCAAAAAAGTTTGTTGGCGTGAGTAAAGTCATATGTCGCAAGTAGTACTGCAGCTTCCTCCTTGGGCCTGTAGACTCTCAGTAACAGATTTGTCATCTACCAGTCTAGGACTTACAGCATGGAAAACATCTTCTTCGCAGTCTCTGTGTCGAAGGTAGGTTTTGGTGGAGGCTTGCCACCGGGAGCGATTGCCCCCAACCCAATCATGTTCAACGTGTTCGCCAGTGTCCATCCTTCTGGGAGGTCATCTTGTATCGCCACGTAGTTCCCGCGTAATACCTGGCAGGCGTATCCCACACTCCTGATGATCTTCCTGATTGTCATGTCGTTTACAAAGTCGTTTAACCTCATTTGGTACGGATTCTGAAACTCGAACTTGTTGTAGTTTGCGAGGAGGCCAATGAGGGTGAATGGCAACACAATGGCTTCTGGCGTGTCGACGTCTTGTATGAACTAGACAAGTCAGCCACGGCCCACTACTCATGGAAACGAGCGTATCGTTTTACCTTCATCACCGCCGGGAACAGATCCCTCTGTATAAAGTACGTCAAAAGTGTCGTCTGGTATGCTCCCGACGTCACAGCCAGGGCTACCTCAACGGCCTTCCGGCGCAGCTCCACTGTCTCAGCCATCAGCCACAAAGCCCTTCAATTCCTCACGAAAGACAGACTGACAGCTTTTCCCATTACGGATGATGGAGTCCAACGCGCTAACGAAGTCGGTAAACACGGTATCGACATTGTCCAGCCCGGCCAGCACCTCGATAATATCCGAGCTCGGGTTCGTATACTTCTTGGCCAGCACGGCGACCAGGAAGGTGTTCAGCGTCTGTGTCCGTTTATCAGTCCCGTTCCACACCATATTCCCATATTTAAACAGCGGGCGCTCACATCTAGCGCATGAAAATCGGCAGCGCCATGAGGCGTCTTCAACTCGGCGATGGCTCTTGAGAAGAGCTGTCTGGTCTGCAAGTCGAGGTGGACGAGTTCGTTTGGGGGGATTTCGTCGACGATGCGCCGGAGTGAGGACCGGTCGGGTCGGAGGAGGAAGAACTCGCGCCAGAAGCCTTCTGACTTTTCGCCATCATCGTCATCCTATTTTTGTTCCATTTTGCTTAGCTTTCTCTTTCACTTTCTCTCCCCACCAGAAAAAAAAAGTGCCATCGGGGGGAGGGGGCAAGGAGATTGAGAGTGTGCAAGAAAAAAAACAAACCTTGAAAAGCGCCTCGTAAAGCCTCACAACCTTTGGTTGAAACACCTCAGGGCGAGGCTGGTGGGTGAGGGGGGACTGCTCCATAGAAGAAAAAGAGGGCGAGACTCGTTTAGTATCTCGCCGTGTATCATCGTCGTCATCCTTTGCAATCTGGCGGTTTTCGGGGACCACGCCTGCGCCTGAGCCTGTGCTTGGCAGCCACCATCGGGTGGCCCCGAACAGCAGTGTCAGCCGCATGCTTGGCTCGCTCCACAATTTTGCGTTGCGACCGACCCGCCTGGATTGTCTTGGCGCAACGACCGTCTTTCATGTACAGCCTTGACGAGCTTGTAAAGAGGATACTTACTAAAAATGGGATATTCGGGACAAGAGTTGGTGGTTGGTATTGTTGAAAATTTTTATGGCAGACCCAAAATAAAAATGAAAATCGGCCCTGGTCTCGGAAACCAAAAAGTTTGGAACCCATGTCACTTGTACTTGGAGTGGGAGTGGGAGTGGGTGGTGATGTGGCTCAAATTGATATCTCCAAGTGGCGTTGGGACGAAATGCCTTCAAATGTTAGGCTTGGGCTCTCTTTGCTGGAAAGCTAAAACTTGACAAGCCTGGTGGACGAGATTCTCTTGAAATGGCGTTGTGCACATGAGCTAAATCGAGATAGGCCCGTTGAAGAAGCCAATGACCACAGTGAAATGCCACAGACACGGCCGGCAGGAATCTGCATGAATTGGGGGTATATATATGAGGTCCAGCAAGATACTTTCACCGATCCCCCCTCGGGGCACCTACAACGGAAACTTCGCTCAGCGGGCACCATTGGCTCAAGGGTCATTGGAGTCCGCCTGTCGTTTCGCCCCGAGGGGGGCTTCGAAGGTACCGGGTTCGAGCCCCGGTGCAGTCGCCAATCCCCCCGTTTATCGCCAATCCCGAGCCCCCCCCGACGAAGCAAAAACTCACCGGGGTTTTTCGTAACCACCAACCTCCCTAGGGGGCTTGGTGGTGAGCTTTTTGCTCCTGAGCCATTCTTCCTGGTTGCCCTGCGCCGCGCCTAATGATCAACTCCAACCAGATTTGAATGTTTTCTTGCGCAGCAACGTTTTGATCCACACGTCGGGACGAAAGATGAGACTGAACCACTTATTATTGAAGCGGGCAGCTTGCTATATACAATCCCTGTGTATGAGGGCATCTTCGTTCCATGGTATCCCACAATTTCCTTCCCCATACAAACTTGTCTGCGACTTGCCAGCGCAGAATTACCAACGACGCTAGGCTGGACATTTCCAACACGCCCACCAAGATAACTAACTGTTTTGAACACCACTAAACACCACTATCCCCGACAAGTCATTTTGTCTAAGACCCCCTCTTCCCCTTTTCTCTTCCTGATTTTCAAGCCGCCAACAAAACTGCTCCTTGATAAAATCTGAAAGGAAACGGTGCTGGTTCATAAAAGTCGTCGAGGGGCCATTTCCCCAAGGAAACATTGCTCCGCGCCAGAGATGCAGGTTGCCATGAGACCAAAAGAATAGTAAGCAGGCAACATGAAGAGTAAAGGAAGGCTTGCTGACGAAAGGGAAAGAAATGGGACAAACTGCCCACCATAGACAAAAGGAGCAGCGACAATGGGACAATGGGGGGGGAGGGATGGGTAGCCCATCCGGTGACATCGATATTGACGCCGAACTCCCGATATACTTGGAGCATTGGCGATTTAAATGCCCCAACTGCCTCTCCGCTCCCGAACACCCCAAGCCAAGGGACTGATACCGTCGAGGTCGGGGTGTTGTCTCGCCCACTCAAAGATGTACCGCTTCAGTGCTTTCCAGCGTGGGCATCGATCCTCCTCACGGATGCCATCCTTCTCTTCACTATCGAGCATGATGTGCCCCGTCGCTTGAATCTTCTTGCCATTTGCTAGGACCGGGCGTGTGTCAGTGCCAACGCCATTTGCCTTGACGGCTCCGTTGCCCTGACGATGCAGCTCCTCGGCACCCCAGAGGTTCTCCATGATGGCAATGTCGTCCTTCTCCAGCTCGTCCACGTCGATGCGGCTGATCTTGCTCAGCTCTTCGTCGTACTGTCTCGCCAACGCAGGGTATCCCAGAGACAGGTAATTGTACACTTGTGTGACAAACTTGTCGTCGAATTCAGCTGCAATCTTTTCTTCGAGCTCGGCTGCCTCCTTCTCCTGCCTCAACTTCTCATCAAGGTTGTGCAGGTTCTGGAGCATGTGCAACCCCTTTGGCACGTTGTTCTTGGTGCGGTGCTCGGGTAGATGCCCATCGTGTCCGTTTGGCGATGTGGGAGATCGAGGATTTGGCTGAGTGCCGGCTCGGGTCACGGAAAGAGGCGTTGGCTCTTCGCTCAGCATGATGGGCGCTGTTCCAAATGCCCGATCGAAGGGGTTGCCGGGTGTGTCTAGGCCTTGGGGAGTGCTAAGCAGCGCGGGCCGATCAACAGGAATGAGCTTCTCCGTCTTGTCGGCTGTGTAGCAATACCCCCGCCACAAGCCGCGTTGTCCCGTGGGATCACGCGCCTCTTCAACGGTCGTACCCGTCTCCATGTCCCACAAGTGGTCAGGCTCCAATTTTGTTTGCTTCGGAGAAGGACACATGCGAAACTTTAGATCCTGTCCTAGCATTGGTGGTGATGCTTTAGCCCGGAGTCGGTGGGCATTTCGTGCTCTCTCCAGCGACATGTCTCGTTCCACGGGGAATGGCGCAAAGGGTCCGTGATGCCCGAAATCCGTTTCGGGAGGAATCTGGGAAGGCAAGGCATAGGGCATGTTGGCCGCCTTGCCTGGAGGGGCCGACGGAATGTACGGCATGAACGACTCGCCAATGGGCCGGATAGGGGGCGACTCGGAGGGGATAAAGGGCATCACGGACTCGCCAATGACAGGCAGAGGTGATTCAGCGCGGATCAGAGGCATATGAGACTCGCCAATTGGCCCCAGAGAAGTGGATGACGGTCTCGACGACCAAAAGGGCGAGCCCGACAAGGACTGCCTCGCGGTTCTTGTCAAGCCCATCGCGTCACTCGGCGGGCTACCAATGCTCATGTTGTCCAAATCCAGCGTGTCCATGCGGTCCAGATCCCCGACTCTCTGGGCATGCTCCTGCATCTCCTTGAACGCCCAGCTAATGTCTTCCTCCTGCGAGTTCCTTCGGGAGTGAAAATTGTCCCACGGCCCCCTGATCTTGGGTCTCACGAGCGTATCGTCTTCTGACCCTTCTCGCACATAGAAATGCTCGGCACCACCTATTCGCTGCCCGCTATTGGGGAAGGCACTCATGGCTGCTTCCTGCATCTTCCGCTGAGCATCGCGAGCAACCAGGTCAAAGAACCCCCCTGCAATCTCATCGTCGCATGACTCCCTCCGGGCATGTCCCTTTTGTCTTGAGGGTGTGGTTGGCACATCGAGGGCTCCCGGTCTCTTCCGCGCCTTGGGAGCGTAGATGTGGTTTGTATAAGGTGTAATGTCGGTCTTGTCCGTCGGTTTTGTTGCCGGTCCTTCGTCTCCAACTCGCCACGACCTTCGGACCGAGGACTCGACTAGTTGTGGGGCAAACTTCCGCTTTTCTCGAGGGGGTGGAGACGGCGAGTGTTCCGAGGGACTGGGGGTGAGTTCGCCGGCCGGAATAGTCTTGCGGTATCGTTCAAACGTGGTCTCGATGGGAATCGGAGCGAACCGCAACCGCGGCCGCTCTCGAGGACTGGCCATGGCGGACCGAGCGAGAGCGAACGGCGGGCGGAACCGGTACCCTTGGTCGAGGGGTGGGACGACAATGTGTGCGATGGCGACTTGTGCTGCCATGATTGTAAGCTGTTTGCAGATAGCCTGAGGTTTGGGAATAACTACATGGGATGCACACGTCGGTCGGCGAGGTCGTCTAATAGATAAGGCAGGGGATTCGGAGAACCGGAGCAGTCACCACATCCGATTGCGTGCGTGTGGAATGCTGTGGCGAGAAACTGCCGACCTTCTGGAATTTCTGCCGCCGCACGCAGGGCTCGGAAACTGCTGCTGCTCACACCAGCAAGAGGCAAACTGGTGCTCGGGAGGGCGATCAAGTGAATCAAGGAGAAAAAATGGCGGGAGAAAACATAGGGAGGCGGTCACAAGAGCTGAGGCAGGTATTGCAACTTGCTGCCGGCCGCTAGCACCAGCTACAGAGGTACCATTGACCTGTCCGCCCCCCGCCGCCAGTGCCAAAGTGGGGTGAAGGTGGGCCGCAATCGGGTGTTGAGACAGTGCGAATTACGGGACCCTTGACACCGCCGATACCGCGTGACTCGGAATCCTGCCGTTTGGAGAAAGAAATGCAGCCCCACCCCTGCAGTTGACACGGTGCTGATAACGGTCTTTGCACGGAGCTGCCATCTCAACCATTTTCCAGTGCGGATCCATGTGTTTTTTGAGACACTTCAGTCTGCTGCCGCCGAACCCGGCAAACTGGGCGGTTAGTTATCAGTGCTGCCCTGACATCATCGTAATTCCTCGGTTGTCAGCCTTCCGACGCGGAATTAACATCAATTGCCTAGGTGGCGTCTACACAGCAACTTTGAACGGGATTTAGTTGCCATCCTGGCCAGCGTTCTCGTTTTCCTCGAACTAGGTACGACCCGACTCCAGTCACGAGCAAACATGCAGTGCAATTCGTTGAGACCAAGGCTGGCTGGTCGCGAAGGAGCAAGCAACCAGGATCAGTGGACGCGGCGGACACCGCTGCAGCGCGGGCCCTGCGTCTTTTCTGATCAAGTGACAGTCCGGGCGCTGACAGTTGTATCCCGCACACGCACCATTTACCAAATGGAAATAGCCAACATTTAAGAATCCTAGCCTCGTCGCTGCCACGAATGCCACGCAATCCTTGGACATTGACGACTGGCTCACCAGCTGTGCATCGGACAGTTTGGTGGGCAGACCGAGGCAAGAGTACTTGGTTTTGCTGGCGGGGAGGGCTGTCGACTGTCACGAATACCAGTCTTGACGGTTCAGATGACACTAATCCCATTTTAGGCCACTAATACCCGAACGATCACCAGGCTGGAGAGCCATGGCGCCTCAATAATCAGACAAACAGCCAGTCGGCTCTTCAAACACGAGCACATGGACGACAGTCGTGGTGATCAGCCTCTCGACCTACAGTCACCGTGCCTCAGCCCTCACAATAGTACCGGTAATCACCAGGTAATGTCTTTGAGCCTCCCGTAATGGCTGTCAATCCATCCCGCCGCGCCCCACGGCAGTGCAGAGAGAGCACTTGACACCCCACGAGCAGCGCCTCGGTACAGCTACCGGATTCCTGCGGACCTTGAGCGCCCCCACTACAGGACCAAGTCCCTCACCGCCCGCCACGTCTCGACTGATTGTCCCGCAGACGACGAGAGTCTCACGACAATCGACGCCCGATTGACAAATATTGCCCAGCAATCACTTTGCGGCCTTCATTGGGCCACTTCGGATACCCCCACTGTTTTTCCGCTATGGTGGAGGAAAGTTCGCGCGGCCAGTATGAGCCACCTGCAGCATGTGATTCTCTCGTGATGGGACATTCAGGTCGCGCAAAGAGAAAAGCCCCAACAGTCGTAGCCAGACCGCCTTCTGGGCAGCTAGGGCGAGACCCCCTTTCCTGCCACGCAACCACGCTGCGAATACCACACCAGCTTCGCTGCACCTAATGGCCTCTTCCATGACTTGACAAATGTTCCACGCAATTGGTCAGAGCAAAAAGCGGGCCATACTCCTTGCAGCCGGCTGTACACTAGACCGCGGCTCGAAGGAGAAGGTGGTCGTCTGAGCATCTTCTCGGACGCGTTGTTCTCACTCCATGGCTTCTTCACTTGATCAGCGAGTCGCCAACTCCGAGATGCCCCACCACACACACCTGGGCGTAAAGTCTTGTCAAGCTTGTTGGACCCCGGATCTTGGCACGGCCAGGCCTGGTCCTGCCTGCGGGGTCAAGTGGCAATGGCATTCTCGGCGTTCGAGATCTTCAAGCTCGTCACCTCGTACTTTGTGCAGCCCAACCCCCGAAAGATTATCGGCGCGGTACTTGACGGCTTGGTGGCAGTCCGTGGGTCAACCCGGGCATTTCTTCATTCTGAAGAGCCCGATGATGACGACTTGAGGCGTCCTCGAGAAAGTTCAAGGGCTTAGGGGTGAAAATCTAAGAAGCGCACGAAGTCCCACGCTAAACACGCTTGTCGGGGTTTGGATTGTACGTACGCAGATGGCCCATGCAAATTTCGAGCTCTCACTCCAGCACGAATGGGTAGCGCTGGCGTGTGCCGCCGTCTGCTCCCGCGCACTGCATCGCGTTCCGCGGTGTGGTGTGCACTGTAAAGGGAACGGTTCAGCCGCATCCCACCTCGAGCTCATCAAAATCTTGCCACCTTACTAGTGTACAGTACGAATACTTGACTACCCAAGTTGCCCAGGTGCACAACCCTGGTCGTCCGTCCTGCAATTCGTTGGACAAGCTCCAGTATAGACCCTGATCATCGCCGCTAGAATTGACCCAAGCACACGCGGTGAAGACATGCCCAGCCCACAATCTGGTTGGATATCACTCGGGATCACCCGCAGATGGATTTGCCTCGTGAGTCTTGAGCTTACTGCACAGTTTCCATCCACAACGTCGAGGACAGATATCACCGCAGTTTTAGCGGCACGCTCTCGACCAGTTGATTCAGGTAGGTGGAACTTTGACTTTCTAGGCGCATGTCACACGCCGGCTCCAAGGTGTCGAGGATCGCAGTCACCGTCCACCACAAAGCCGACACAAACCGAGGACTGCCAAGCTTTGCGACTTGATAACACCAGGCCATTCACTTCGAACAATGAGCTTCTCCTCAACTGCAAAACATGAGAGATACCGAGCTAAAAGCAGCAATAAATGAAGACTAAGAAGCTGACGAAAAGTCTAGCTGCGTTGCCTCGAAATGCCTCGAAATTACAGTTTCTTGACGGGGCCTGGCGGGCCCCGTCCTCATGTGAAAAGTTTGTAGTTGAAAACAGGTTCTTCTGGGAGATTTCTGAATACACCCTCGGGCCCCCTTCGTGGGGATTTCCTCTCAACACCCAGTAAACCTCGCTAGGTGCCAATGAACTTGAACCATGTCTTCTCCATCGACACCAGCATCTCTCCGCTGGGACTCTCTATCCCCCGAAATTTGCCACCAGATGTTTGATATGACGGTACAGCATCCCTGTGAGACATGTTTGGCACCTCTGGCATCCGTTTGCAAAGAGTGGTAAGTCTTCATCGAGCAGCGTAATTTTCGTCGGTTAAAGCTACACGCACCCTGCCTCATTGAATTCGAGCGTCTTATTCAGTGCCCAAGAAGAAGGAGGCTTGTTCGGTGTATTTGCCTCGATGTCCAGATTCCGGAATATTCCTGTGGACTTTGCGGGTCGGGGAATTACCAGTTTATGCGGGCTCAAAACTCGTCCATTGTCAGCAAGTCCATTTTGAAGCTATTCAGGATTCTTAGCACCTAGGAACCAAGACCAGAACCTGAAACGAGGAGAAAGCTAACGCTTGAGCTGAAAGCACACTCTCCTAGCGATTGGAAGCACTGTTATAAGAATTGGCATTTCGTTCCGGACCATGAAACGGGAGTGGCCAACTCGAGGAGCAGCAGCAGCTGGCACGATCCACAACACGGCTGGGTCAATGGCCGGCAAGTCAAGGATCCACCCCTTTTAGCTGTAATGCAGCAGTTTCTATGCATCAATCTCAACTGTGAAGATGAACTTCCTCTCCTGGAGGTTGTAACCACTTTTATCATACGGCGACAGCTACGTCGTGGAATGGGCGATATTCACTTACGAGCCTGCTGAAGAAGCTTCTCGGCTTGGAGGATCTGATCTACGAGCTATGGCAGGAACGGAATCGCTACTCCAAGGCAATTCGAGACATGGGTGCGTATTGACCTCGGAATCCCCATATATCTATCTAGATTATACTTGGAACGTTCAACAGCTGAACAAAAACCCTCACTGCTGCAGAACTTTCCATGCTTGTCGAGCATGTCCTCCCACGGGATTTGAAGAGGATTTTGATCTTTGAAGACTTCAACGAGTGCGTGAGGAGGGTGTTTAAAACCAACATGACCATGGATGGGGTGGAGCTGCCGTGGGAAGTCACGCCGGCTGGGGATCTTCAGGCCGCTGCGGCGTTTGCGGCTCGAAGTGTCAGCCTCGAGCGACTTTCGGTCGCCTACATGATCAGTGCTAAGCATTTCTTTGCCAGTGCGGCTGGGAACCCGTCCTGGACATGGCCTGACTTGAAATCCCTAGCCCTGACATCACCACTCCTACGGGAAACCCCCCAAAACGCCGACAGGATTAATTGCCCGCTACAAGCCGCCGGTATTACCGCCTTGAGAATGCCCAAGCTGCAGACTCTGACTCTCTGGAGTGCTGCCCGGGGGAAGGCCTGGGCATTTATCTACCAGAGAGGGGGCGGGGACGGGGACGGGGGGAATGATGGCGCAAGCAGCATAACCTGGCGAGGGACATAGGTTTTGGAGTTTACGCCTGCCGTGATCGCGACCTGGGAAGCCGTCGCTACAGAGAACCTCGAGACCCTCTGGACTGTTGTAAACCGGCGACTGGGAGACATCAAAAAGTCCCACGGTCATGCCATTCTGCACTTGGACTTGCCCGTTCTCGTGGTTACCCATCGGTCACTACGGCAAATACTGGAGGAACATGAATGATAGAACTGGCGTGAAGCGCGCGGTTTGCGCAAGCCCGGCAAGAGCCACTTTTTATCAGGTGACGCTATACGTATGAGCAAACAACCAAAGTACCGGGCCGCGATATACTCCGGATTTGAAGATGGAGGAAGCATGGCTCAAGTTTAAGTTCTGGATATCTGTTGTTGTTGTTGTGGTTGTTGCTGTTGGTGGAAAGGTAAATAGATCCCTGCCAAGCTTTCAGGGGTTGGTGGGATGCTTGCCTTTTGCAAACACACCCGGAACCTGGATATTGATGGGCGCATGTTTTTTATTTTCATTTTAATCCTTATAGAGATTTTAGACTGTAGATAGAGGAGCATAGCTTTAAAATTCACCTCTTAATTCTTTATCTCTGGTGCCCGTAGCATGAACGGGTCAAGTCAAGACGGCCGTCCCATGTTCGTCCCAGGATCCAGCCAAGACCCCACCCCCGCAATGCAGAGCCCCACTAAAAAAACGATAAGCACGATAACGAATTGTATTGCGAAAAACTCCATCACGGAAAGCGAACCTGCAGCGCAACTCCTACATCACGGCAGACAATATGGTGAAGAGAAAGGTCGCAGCGCTCGAAAAGGTCGAGGCAGACCTGGTTAATCTCCAGTACAAGATTCGAAGGGATCCCAAGTAGGCGGCCTCTTCCCGCAAACCAGTTTTGGTCGGCAATTGCTTATTCTCGTCCTCGCAGGTCCTATGCCCAAGAATTCTACGACCAGTGGCTCGCCTACGATGCGCAGCAACAGATCTTCGTCTCGTCTCCCGCAACCGCCTCGGTAGAAGATGTGAGGAAGTTCCACGACCTCGTCGACTTGGTCGCACACGTCGCCGACCTCTACCCCGACCTTACCGCCCCGTATCCCGACCACCTTAAAGAGCTCCTAAACCGCCATCATGCCATCCTAGACAAGGAGTTACGCGAAAAGGTCGTGGGAAGCCTGGTGCTTATTCGGAGGAAGGATGTGATTGACTCGACGAGCTTGCTCACGACTCTCTTTCCCATCTTGATCTCCACGCCGAGCAAGACGCTGCGTAACCTGCTTTACGCCAAGATCATCAGCGACCTGCGAGAATCCAATTCCAAGACCACAAACCACCGCCTCAACCGGACGATCCAAACTGTGCTACATAATCTGGTCACGTCGGATCGCACATCTACAAAGGGCATGTGGGCTGCGCGCATTACTAGGGAACTCTGGCGGCGTCAAATATGGACCGATGCGAAGCCCTGTGAAGTCATGAAGGAGGCCTGCCTTAGCGACAACGAGAAGGTGGTTATTGGTGGTGTCCGTTTCTTCCTGGGCGGTGACAAGGAGAGAGAGGAGCTTGAGGACGACTCCAGCGACGAGGAGGTTGACATCAAGAAACTCAAGCACCAGAGCGGAATCAACAAGAAGACCAAGAAGCGGGCAAAGGCCGTTGAGAAAGCCATGGACAAGGTCAAGAGGTTCGTTGCCCAGACGGGGACTGCACCAAATAAATACTAACGCCGAGGCACAGGCAAGAGCGAAAGAAGAATGCGCCTCACCCACTCAACTTCTCTGCACTGCACCTCATCCACGATCCTCAGGGTTTTGCCGAGCAGCTGTTCCAGAAGCACCTTCAAAACAACAAGAACAAGTTCTCTCTCGAGAACAAGCTGTTGGTCTTGCAGCTAGTTACTCGACTCGTCGGTCTTCACAAGCTCACCATCCTCTCCCTCTACTCTTGGTTCGCCCGTTTCCTCACACCAAAGCAAGCCAATGTCACGTCCTTCCTCGCTTCACTCGCCCAAGCCATTCACAACTTCGTCCCACCAGATGCCATTGAGCCTCTTGTCGTGAAGATCGCCAATGAGTTCGTCTCCGAGGCGTCCGCCCCCGAGGTCGCCGCCGCTGGCATTAACGCTATCCGCGAGATTGCGATACGTCAACCCCTTTGTATGACGGAGACGCTCCTCCAAGACCTGGTCCTTTATCAAAAGAGCAAGGACAAGGGCGTAGTGATGGCCGCGAAGGGCCTCCAGTCCCTCTATCGGGAGGTGTATCCCGAACTGCTACAGAAGAAGTTCCGTGGAAAGGAGGCGACTATGGGCCTACGATCCGGTGAGGTTAAGCAATGGAAGTTTGGCGAAGAGGAAGCAGGCGGAATTGAGGGTATTGAACTGCTCGAGAAATACAAGGAAGAGCAGAAGAATAAGAAGCGTGAGGAGCGCGGGATACCAGAGGGTGAGGAGGGGAAGAAGGATGATTCCGACGAAGAGGACGGGTTCAACTCGGATGAGTGGGAGGTTGGATCCAGCGACAGCGACGAGTCCTCTACGGGGTGGATCAATGTGAGCGACTCAGAAGATGACGAACCGGCCGTCAAGCGCCAGAGGACAGACTCGGAGGCGCCTGACTTGGTCGAGGAGGAGACAAAGGACATTGCCGAAGCAACACGGCTTTCTAAGCTTGCTACGACCACCATTCTCACGCCAGCAGATCTCGCTAAACTCCAGGAGCTCCGAAGGGAAGCAAATATAGATAAGATACTTGGCAACAAGTCCAAGAAGAAGGAGCTGATCTCCCGGCACATTGACGAAGGCGTCACCGCCGATGACATTGAGCTGCCGGCACAGCTTGGCAAGAAGTCAACAAAGGAGGAGCGCGTGGCACTTGCGAAGGAAGGCAAGCCAGCTCGCGAGGAGCACAAGTCGACCCAGGCCATCAGGAAATCCAAGAAGGAGGCTGAGGGCAAGAGTTCGACCAACAAGGAGAAGGCTCGCAAGAAGAACTTTTTGATGACCATTGGCAAGGCGAGGGCCAAGAATAAGAGGAGCTTAGTCGAGACGAAGAAGACATTGAGGGCTCACATTGCGAGGAGTAAGAGTGGCGGAAGGAGGAGGAATGGCATGTAAGGTTTTTTTTTTGCGTGTTACGTAGCCATTCACAAGCTGGACAAGTATGTAGGTACCTACATACCTAGGTACCTAACTTATAGATAACTGTGAGGCGGTGTCCCACTTGTAAATGAAAACGGCCATCGCAGTATAAATTCACGAGAGTAGACACCCGAGTCGGCGAGGCTTCGTTTTTTCCGAAAATATGTCATGGCGTGGCCATCCATGGCATCGAGATAGCACTCACCAACAAGAGTGTATTCCTCCCCCTCCTCCCCCTCCCCATCCCCTCCCTTCTCCTTCTTCTCGTGTCGATGAGCCTGCCGGAGAACCACAGGTACACTGCAGCCAAAGACAACACATACGAGGTCGCCAAATTTGAGCATCCCCAGGCCGTAAACCAAGTAACGAAGCGAGGTTGTCTTTGGATTTCTGCAACCCAGTCAGAATGAGGAATAGTAGCACCCCCAGGACCTAAACCAAGTAGCGGATCAGAAGTGTCCCGAGGACTTCCACCACCTTGAGGAATGCCATCCAGATCCATCCTGTGCTCTAGCTCACCTAGATACCCATCCCGCGAATGGACCTTATGACGCGACACAGCTTGCGGCCCAATACAACAGCCTGCACGCGGCGGAACAGCTCGAGAACCATGGGGATCGGATGGCGATTCGTCAATGATTTCGCTTGTATTAATGCCGTATCCGATGTCGTGTATTTGACGGCGGCTTGTAATACCAGAGGAATCCAGTGGTTGGCGTCGTCACCCTCCGAGTTGCGATCGGCTACGAGGGCCTGCCACAACTCTTCTGTGAGCCATCTCGCCCATCCGAAGCCACTCAGGCGGCACGGCACCAAACTCGGCTGAGACTGACAGCTCACCTATCTCACCGAGGGGAAATCCGCTGACCGGCAGCTTGGGTGTGGGATCCGGCATCGTCGTGATGGTGTAGTGTGGTTTCTCGATTCGTGACGCGCTATACAGCCGGTGGCGGCAGCCAGGAGGACCGACAAGCGAGTCGGCATTATACAGCACCATGGCCCCACGTTGGGTTGGCAGGAACGCGGTCCGCTGTACCGAGGGCATCCACGAGAAAAGACACACGGTCTCGGGTCGCCCCATCAGCGCTGAATCCGTGGTCATGCGCCCATGGCCGACAGATGATGTCTAGGGATTCGGAACTGTCGATGGTGTGTGTGATGAACCGCATAAAGACCTCAAGCGGATAAAGAAGAGTAGTCGACCACCATGATGGGCATGTCGAGTATGGTATTTCCGACACGACGGAGGGATAATTCTGGGCTATCACCACGTCTTAGCTGACCGCCCTGAGGGAGGGGTGGCGCAGGCTTGATGTCAGCGGCAAGTCCGAGGAGGGCGTAGAGGGTATCGTGGAGACGGGTCGCTTGGAAAGAGTAAAGCGATGAGACCAAATGTTTTAGAGTGTGGCGCGAGGGCCGGATATCCTTGTTGTTCTGGCCGCGGAAGAGAGCCGAAGCGCTATCGACAAGGCGAACAGCAGGCAGAGTTGAGAAGTTTTCCACATCGTAGGAGAAGGGGGGGTTGCTGCATGCTTGCTCAGCATTCGCTGAATGGCGCAGTCCCCCTGGGTGGCTTTCTTGAAGAATCCCACAGCAGCCACGAGCGAATCCCAGCTGGTGAAATCTTCCCTGCAATAGATGATGGCCCTTCGGGCCACGGCAATCTCCTGGACCACCCACCCGCGGCCGAACCATCCCCTCTTGAGAAACTTGAGGAGGGACAGCACCTCATGGGCGTGATGGGGACTGAATGGTAACTGATCCACATTTTGGCAACCCTTCCGAGGAACACCATCGCCAGGTGGCTGTCATTAGCAGCCTCGCCGAGCCAGACACACACACTGTGGGCCAGGCCGTAGATTTTGGGCATCAGGGGAATCTGGACGCTCTTTTCCGAATCGTCGTCTTGGTTGATGCAAATGGCATCAACCCATAACCGCACGGTAAGGGCGGGGTGGCGGAGTTGCTGGAGATCAGCAAACAGGTTGTGTCGGACTTCGAATATCTTGCCCTCAATGTATATGACTGCCATCCGTGTTCTGTCGCCCCATTTCCACGATAGGGCGCTGTACCTCTCCATTCTCGGGTGTAGCTCCTCCGTGACGAGTTCGCAGAGGATTGCCTCGCCCGTTGACCGGGGCCGTAGATGGAGGATACGGATTCGGTTGTGATGTGGGTACATCGACTGGTGGCGATATTCTAAGCCGTGGTCCATTGTGAGAGCTGTCGGGTCCGGCAGAGTTATTTCTCCTGCGGCCTGAGAAGAGAATTATGCCGGGTTCACGGTACGAAATTAGGTAGGTTAGGCTTCATGCCGCACTTGGAGACGTATGTGATTTGTGCTTCCGCCCCACACACTGGTGCAAGTAAGGCGCGAACCAACCAGTCAGAAGCCTCAAAGCAGCACTGACGTAACTGCGACGCCTTACCGCAGTCCGGCAGATCATGTTCGTGTCACTGGCACTCTGTGCCTCGTTTCAAGCTGAAGATGCGATGCCATATATTCCTTCAGTGCCGGCGTGCTTACTTTCTTCAACTAGGTTCGTCGTGCTGAACTCAGGGCATTCGTTAAAGTAAAGCCACTGGTGATACTTCATCGTTCGTGATGCATCTCTGATCTCCTTGATTGCCATGGCGAAAGGCTTTTCCGCGCCAGTTCCCATATCCGTGTCGACTTCAATATATTGGCAACCAAAGGTATTCGCAAGGGCCAGACCCTCCGCAAACAAAACCCGTCGAGGCTCCCTGGCAGAAGTGGCGTCCCCAATCCCTACCAAAACCATGGGCTGTAGGTCTTCTCCCTTAAGATGGATTACAGCTTTGTGCAGTGTGTCCATGTGTCGAAATGATTGGCGACTCTCGACCCTGAAAACCAACAAGAACCCGCTGTTCGGGTAGACGGGCTGCCTTATAGCTGTAGAGATTGCAGTTTGCCCACTAGCTGCCTGTATCGCGACGGCTGCCTTTTAACCGCCGATATTTGTATGACGTGAGTAGCCCGCCGCACTTTTCCGGCATGGCTACCGGTAAGGTTTCAGTAGACCTTTCTTGGGTGAACTGTAAAGACGTTGTTAGGATCGTAAACTGAAACTGAATAGAACACGGTGCTTGCCTTTGCGACGAGTTCATCTGCGTCGAGCTGAGTGAACCCTAGAACAGTAACCGAGACAGGTCCATGAGCATCAACCTCATATGCTCCTCTGATAATTGCTCTATCTTGCCGTCGTGCGCTGAGGACCTTGGCCACTCGTTTAATGAGTTGATTTGCAGGAATCTCGACGAACATTCGACAATTTGATGTCTCATTTAGCCTTCGCCATTCTACGGTGTAGCCAGTTGGGCCATCTGGAATTTTGTAAATAGCTCTCAATAGACTGGAGGTTCCTTGGGCAGTATAGAGTACCAATTCCAGCCATCGCCTGCATACTTACGATCGACAAATGCGAAATCCTTTCGAAGAGCTCAAATCGACGTGGGACATGCGGAGTCAATCTCTTGCCCGCGAACCGTGCCGCCAATCCTTGGCTCTCAGAGAGGTATTATATACAATCTTCTTGGAGAAATGCCCGAACCTGTAACTATTACTGGTTAGAGACGCTGGTATCTAACAATTTCTGTATATGAAGTGAACAAGTCCTGAGGTAAAAACTTCAGGTAGCCACTTACATGGACCGGGTTACTGGCACCCAGAAAGGCGTTGGCAGATTCGTGATACCAAAGTGCTTCTTTGGGCCAGTGCTGCGGTACAGATCGAGATTTTTGCAGTGCGTCGTGGAGTTTATGGACCGCAACTTCGGCGTCGACCAGTACTGCTGCCAGGACTAGCTGTTCTTTGGCACGAAGCAGAGACTTTAGCGAAACTTGACCCACAGCATTCACGAGTTCCTACCACAGTCATGTCAACTTGTGCAAAGAGGTGTCGGAGCGAACTCACCCCCAAGAAGTCCTGATATGCTCTGACACGTGGGGCTGCAAGACCAAACACGGGGAGTGCATTGACTAGGGCGAGTTTGACATTCTCCGGCAGAACGACCCGGTTAACTTCAGATTGATACCGGCCTAAAAGGGCGCGTAGCGCCACTTTGACCTTCCTTTCCGTGGCGACGAGCTGTGTGTAGGCATTCATACACAGAGCTCGCCACTGGGTGAAGGGGTCAAGCAGTCGGGCGTCCCAGTCCGTCCTGAGGATGAGGCTTTCAAACCTGAGCAGAAGTCTTCTCTGGGCATCAGCCAACACTGCGGCGCTGTTAAGTGCATCTGCAGCTGGTCGTTGGTGACCAACAAGTAAGATACCCTCTGATTTCAATGCATCCGCCAGTTCGACGATGGATTCTAGTCGTCGGACATAAGTACGTTCATCATTGAGAAGTTCTTCAAAACCCGCTCCCATAGGGGATTGGGCGGACAAGGGTTCATAGTGTGAAGGTTCTATCGATGGAATGTCACCGCGGGTGGTCAATGTCGACAGTAGTTGGCCCACGAATCGTATGAGCTGCCGGATTCGAGCAGTCATGTATGTCTATGCTCTGAAGAAAGGCCGAGGGGCCATACTTTGATATGCTTGTTTGTGTCATGGCCACCAAGTCATCCAATGATATTTCGTTCATGCCCATATTGCATGCCACACGCAGCAGAAGAGAAAACCGTGATGCTGTCAAGACTCGAGACCTCTCCCGCCAAGGCACATAGGGGCCATCTACGCAGTTTATCAAGCGCAACAGCGGGTCTCCTTCGCGGAATATATTGACGAGAAGAGACAACGGGTGAACGTAAGCGGCGTCTTGGTGTCCTCGCGCTCTGGAAATCTCTTTAGCGAATGCCCCACCGCCCTGAATATGCAAGAGCTGATTCTGGATATCGAGACATTCGTGATATATAGATCTCAAGCTTGTGTCAGGAATCCGAAACACTTGAAATGACCCGAAGTTGTAATGTTGGGGGTTGGCGAGATCCTCGGCGTAAATTGGTAGTGCGATGACTGAGATGTCTGAAATATTGCTGAGACTAAGTGCAGACAAGACAGACCAGGCGTGAGTACGACCGACGGAGCTTCGAATGGAATCGTCCATTGTGTCTCGCGTAGCTCGACGGTAAACTGTAGACTCTTTGAGGTCTCTCTCGAACGGTAGTTCGTACATGGAAAGACGGCCGCTAGAGACTGGACCTCGTGAAACAACTTCACCGGCTCGAGCCAAAGTCTTGGCAGCGGGAGCGGTATATATGGTTGACGTTTCTGAATCTTGCAATAACAGGCTGGCAAACATTCGCCGCGCCAGCCCCTGGTTTTTAGAGATTAACCTGTCCATATTGGCGAGCAGCTGTTGTTGGCAGTCCTCTGCCCTCCGTAGGGAGCCGCTGTGTTAAGTCAACTAAGTGTGCAGTTGGAGAAGGAGTCTTGGTCTTGCCTTTGAAGTATAGCAAGAATGCAATTCATATTGACCTTGAACGCCTGTAGTCTGGTGTAGATAGTGGACATGGCACTTTTTTTCCTCACCCATTGCCATGAAGATAGAACGCGGACCCCTGTATTCCCACCTTCGAGGGCGGGCAAAGTTCGAAGGAGGCCATTGAGTTCGGAAAACAAGAGCACCCCGTCTGTGAAGTTAGCGATGACGTGATCAGCGGGTATTAGAGGCGCATAACTTGGGATAGAGGCGGTGCTTTCCAGGCTAGCGGAGAAACTCTGCGCAAGATGTTGCAAGCCTGTGAGGATGGTTCTAGTAGCGAGCAGCTCTGAATGGAGCTGTCCGGCGAGCTTGGGAGCGTCCTTGGTTGCGCTGATATAGGGACCAAGGATCTTGATAGCTTCCGAGGCGGCCGTGATAATCCCCGCAACTGATGCGATCGTGCTCAGCGGGTCCATGTCGAAGAGTCGCACGCCATTCGCACGAGCGGAAACAGTAGCAGGCTCTCTGGGATGGCTGAAGAGTGCTGGATGAGATACAGACATGCCAAGAATGGGGCTGAGTGGGCGGCCACGGTGGCGAAGCAAGAGAGATCGATTGGACAGCCAATGCCCGGGGTGAAACTATGAGCGGACCAATTGCGAGTGGTCAAAAATCTGGCACTTGTCGGAAAACTCTTGCTCGCATCAAGCAGCTGTAACAGTGACACTGACTGGCGAGTCTCCTAAGGGAACTCTCCATCCCAGCCTTGTTTGTGATAAACCCGGAGTTGTGACAACGTATTTGGCGGAGCCCGTTGTCTCGAGCCACATGACTGCTGCTAGTGCTGCAGGCCCTCCGCTCCGACTCAATGTCAAAGACAAAATGGAGTCGGAAATGCGAAAACTAAAACTTGAAATGACTCCAGCGTCGATGGAAACCAACAGCCGCATTGGGCCCACAAAGATCCGTCTCCGGAAGGCATCCTGAGGTATCACAGTCAATGCTTCCCCTGTCAGTGTCATAGTCCCACCGTAAACAACCATGCTTTCAAGGTCCTTGTCATGAACAAGGTAAGTGCATGACCCAAGAGCCAGTCCGACGAAGCCCGGACCGTAATCCCCACTGTAGCCATCCCACCTGAGTGTGTCGGGCCATGAATGGAACGATGCCGAGGCAAAACCCTCGTGATTGATGCTTGATAGGGGACCGGTAATTCCGCCATACCCGACACGTAAGAGATATGTGTCTGCAGGGTCATTGCGGAAGGCAGAAAGAAGGACAAGACCGTTGAGCGCGGATCCGTAGTGGTGAATCTGGCGCTCGATGCGTCGTGTTTTGCCTGCGTACTGGTTGTCCCAGTAGCGCCGTGCATTGCCGTTCCATCCCCAATGCGGCACGGTTGGAGAATATCCGAGGACTGTGTTAAGTGTTTTGGTCGCGGTTGCGTTGTAGCCGAAGTACCTTGCAGAGGTTAGAATTGACGTTTTCCGAGCTTCCACAAGAAGGTAGGGCGGACGAACCTTGACCAATAATAAACTCCCTCTTGACCTGTTGAGTCCCAGGACATCTCGCTGCCGTATGGGTTGGATGATGCATCCCACTGCCGAGCGCGGGTGCGCATACTGGCTTCTAGGCTAGTTGCTTGCGTGGTGCGCCCCTCGCGGATGAGGTCCTGCAAGAGCTCGCCAAGCACCGTCTCTCCCATCAATCCATCGCGCGAGTAGCCGACATTGCTAGTCATGCATCTGATAACGGTACTATGCGCCTGATCAAGATACCAATCCCACGTGTGGCGTGAAAGGATACCCGGATGAGCGCGGCCGGCACGGTACAATGCCCAGTAAGTTGCCACAACGTGAACATAGTTGTAAGCTCGGTCGGTCAAGTACGCCTTTGAACGGTCCCATGACATCCAAGAACTCCAGTCTACATCATTTGCGTAGGAAAACCCCGGCACGAGGGATGGCTGGTAAAAGAACAAGCTCTTGCGTACCGAGTAGTCAGCGTTCTGCAGACGTCCCCAGAGAACTCTGTCGACAAATTCCTCCAGCTTGGCAACCTCTTGAGCCTGGGGCTGCACTGCTTGTTTGATTGCAGCAGCAAGAAAGGAACCCGCACCACCCTCATCGCTGAGCCCCGCAATCCATACGCGGTTGTCTTGGACGACGATTGCGCGGTTCTCGTAGTCATATGACATGATCGATGGCGCACGACCGAACGGGTCTGTCGTGTCATTGAACCACTGCCGCGTTGTCAGGAATCGACCAAGATCTGACACTGTCTCGTCTGCCGCCTTGGTTATCCAGTAGTGCACCGTCTGTACCCGACCGTCCGAGTACGCTAGAGAGAGCCGTGCCCTCCCCCATGCCACCAGATCAGGAGTAATCTGGTAGGTTGTGTTCTTGACTTGAAGCACAATTAGCGAGCCTGGCGGATGAACCCTGGTCGACACAACTGTGAGGTTTGCTGGCATCCGAACCAAGAGTTGCGCGGGGACACCACGAGGGACGACATAGCCAGGCACACCGGCGACGACAGGAATGCCGACGCCCACCAAAGCAGTGTCAATGTCGCGCACACCGTTCTTGGCCAGTGAGAACCGTAACCCCACTGACAGAGATTCCCCTGGCTGTAGAACGCGGGACGACGGAGGGTTCCACGGCTCGGCTGCCGCCCATTCACGGGCGGCCCACCCAGCGGTAAGGGTCTGCCACTCATACAGGCCCTCGAATGTCTGAGACCCGTAACCTGTATCCGAAAATGATGGCTCGGCCAAGTTGCGCCAGGCTTCAAAGGGTGTGTCGCCAAGGGGAGTGACGAGCAGGGCTGGGCCTGTTCCGCGGACCGGAGTCACGCGCAAATATCCAGCGTGCATGCCAATATACGGGTCTGTGAACGAGCATCGCTGTTGGATTTGATCGGCAGTGCGCCCGGTGAGGATGCTGTTGAACTCGGCGGGGAATCCTAGACTACCAAGTTCGAGGGCCATCTTTGCGGTGTTGGTGAGCGTGAAGCGCAGGCCAAGATCGCCGAAAATGTCTAGCCATTCGCGGCTGACATTCAATGGAGTCGACGTCGGCAGTGTTGGGGCCAAGTTTGCTGCTGAGATCGAGCTGGTGCGTAGTAACGACACTGGTTTTCGCGACGCGGCGGAATTGGCATCTGCCCAAGTGGAAGTGGAGGTGTTGGCTGCGCGGTACCGCACAGTCAAATCACCCCAGTGATATTGGCCATTGCGTGCACGCCGTGGGAGGTAGTCGAAGGGAAGGAAGTCAAAGTTACTGCCGGTTGGTCGCAGGGAAGCGAGAGTTTGGGCATCCCGGACGAGCTGAATTTCGAAATTTGCTGTGCGCAAATTCATGTACCCATTTGCCAGTCCTAACGTGTCTTGAGCAGATGCGAGCCACGGGCTGGCGAGCAGAAGCAGATAACGCGTCATGGGGGGCGTGGTGTCCACTACGTTGCCCCAGAAGTCAGGGACGCGGCTTCCTTTTGAACGAGAGGAGGTGAAGTTGACAGGACAGCATGCCAGCAACTTCTCTGGGAAATATCTTGCTATTAACCAGTTCCATGGTCGCGCCAGGTTCAATATCGTCGCAATTCCCCGCAAGGTCTGTGTCTTTCCTCCAATCACATCTCCCGGGTAAACATGATGTTCAAGAAAAGCCCCACCACAGGCCTGCGAAGCATTCAGACACGGAAGGCAGTCTTCGTGTGCACATGCCGTTTTCAAGTTAATACTCCACAGATCAATTTCACCATCTTGATGAGCCAATTGCCCCCAAAGCGCCCACGAGCAAACCGTCTAAGACAGAGTTACACAGTGTCTCACGTTCAGGCCACGACTATTTCTCGTTTCTGCTACCGGCTTCAGTGACGCTTTTCTTCCCCAACAAGAGTAAGTCTCATCAGCCTGACGAGAAACGACATTGGAGTAGATGATATGCTGACAAGCCATCGTGATGCCATTATATATGGAAAGTGACATAGTATCGGTGAAACCTCTGGAGGATCCGGGTCCGTAAATGTTGGGCGCCACCGTCTGGCCTCCTCTAAAGTCGCAATCCATGCTGCGCTTGATGCTATGCCGGGATATTTTCATTTACTTCCTGAGCCTGCGTGGCATTATGTTGCTTGGTTATTTCTGCAAAACCATTGCAGGTACTGAGTGAGACAAACTCGGGAAATACGCATTATCCCGTGCTGTAGACCGGAGGAGTGACATCAAGAGTGCTGCCCGTAGGAATATATGCTCCTGAAAGCATGTGTCTTTAATTTCATTGCGAGCCTTGATCTGTCAGACGCCAATCCACTTTTCAGACTTGCTTGAATGCTTCCGTAGCTTCAACCCGATCTCCTGGCTTTGGGCCTTTAACAGCAGACGACGCAGATGGATCAAAATGGGATTGATCGGTTGCTCGCGATGGCAAAACCAGGTCGCAAGGTAGGCCGGAAAGACTCCCTATTCATAAATGAAGCGTGTGGGCAAAGCCCTCGGTTCGGAAAATAAAACTCCGATTGTTGCTGTAAGATTCTCCCTTCTGGCTGGAGCGCGGATCTTTCGAATTTGACATTCCCCAAAGCGAGGGAAGCTCGTTCGGGAAGGCGCAACGGAGGACTAATGGATACCTGGACTCCTGCTGTGGCGGTCCTTCTTCCCCAATGAAAGCAACGGTTCTTCTCAGCATGTCTCGCTCTTTGTTCAGCGGGCGCCCCACTTCCAGATCCAGAAGCAGCGAAGTGGCCATCCCTGTGCCCACCTATTCTTAGTTCAGACGATAACTATCAGGAGAGAGTTGATGTGGGGCCTCCATCAATTGGCTCAGGAGTCCCCAACTTGCATTTAGGATTCTGGCCAGTCCTTCCCAAAACACCGCGTGACCGCCTGTCGGCGCCTCTTTCCCCGCAATGAACGCCGTCCGAACTTCACCGCGAACTGGCCTCACCAGACCAAAGCCATGTCGACCCAAATTGAGCCTGAGACTGCCCCGAATGTTGGGACAGCCGGTGACGTGATCGTTGAGGTCGACCATGATGAGGGGTATTTCGACGACATCAAATCGGCGGTCACTACTTCGATTTCGTCGAGCATCCGCGACCACGTTTTCGAGAACAATCGCCGTTACCACAAATACCAGGAGGGGCGATACCTCGTTCCCAACGACAATGAAGAGCAGAATCGGGAGGACATGAAACATTCTTTGGTGCTTCACCTGTGCGGGGGGAAACTGCACCTTGCCCCGCTGGAGAACCCGCAGCGGGTCCTTGATGTGGGCACCGGCACCGGCATCTGGGCGATCGACAGTGCGAACTCCACCTTCCAAGACTGCTTATTTTGACCCACTGCTGACAAGATCTGTTTCCAGTGGCCGACGAGTATCCCGGCGCCGACATCACAGGAATCGATCTGAGCCCGATCCAGCCCTCGTGGGTTCCTCCGAATGTCAAGTTCATCGTCGACGATGCCGAGACAGATTGGGTTGAAGAAGCCAACTCCCTCGACTACATCCACCTCCGCCACATGTGTTTGGCCATCAAAGACATCCCCCGCCTCTTGCGCCAGGCGTACACCGCTTTGAAGCCCGGAGGCTGGATTGAACTGCAGGACTTTCTGTATGTGATCAGGAGTGACGACAACTCGCTTCCTGCCAAGTATGCATACACCGAGTTCATCAGTCTTCTGCGCGAAGGCTTTTTAAAGTTTGGGCTCGATTTGCACGGCCAGCAAAAATCCCAAGGATTGATCGAGGACGCCGGGTTTGTCAACGTCAAGACGGAAAAGTACAAGGTTCCCGTCGGCTCTTGGCCCAAAGATCCCAATTACAAGAAAGCCGGGCTTTATAACAAGGCTATTGTGCTTGACTTCCTCCCCGCTGCCGTTGGTGGATTCACCCGGGGCCTCGGCTGGTCGACCGAACAGTTTGAGATGCTTTTGGTGGATGTAAGGAAGGCGGTTAACGATACAAGCGTCCATGCCTATTACACCTTTCATATGACTATCGGGCAGAAGCCAGAATGAGCGTCCAAAGGGGGTCACTTGTGGACCAGACTGGATACGCAGCTTTGGGATAGCAAATGGCACTGCGGCAGCACGCCAAGAATGGGCTGAACCGATTGACGACATAGATCATAAATGAGACCATGACTATCATTACCTTGATCCCGATGATCCGGACCGAATAAGTCAAGACCACTGGGGAACCGACCCGGGCCATGTCTTGATGTACATACCCCTCCGGAGGCAAGTAATGCACAGTTCTGGAAATCTAAGCTAGACAATGCAGCCCCTAAAAGTGACGCCTCCGGCGATGGCGAAGACCGCTAGAAGTTTAGTCGCTGGTTCGTTTTCCAACCGCGTAATGTGCATTGCCTCCTTGGCTAACCAGGGTGAGAAGTAACTGAAATCATTCGGGATTGGGACGGACCATATTGTGACTTTGGGGAGTTGCGGTCACGATGCTAACACCCAAGGTATGATAGCCCAATTGTGCCGAGGGTGCGACGGAAGTGATCCAGGCGGTATATGATAGTGGATTGTGCCAGTCACGCTTAGGACGGCGTTGGCGACGCCACCTTGGGGGTTTGGTTTCAGAAGCATGATGGATTTGACCAGGGCCTCGCCTTTATCAAGCTTCTCGAGATGTAGGCGCGGTATCGACGGCGGCTGCATCATGCCTAAAAGCTGCTCTCATTCAACTCGAGCTGACTTGCGTTAAGGGCCCAGTTGCCACCGTTCCAACGGCCACAACGCAAACTGCGAGGGCTCGCTGAAGCAAGTACATCTTTGATGTCGTCCAGTGTTCAACCCTCAACTCCAGGTATCGAACACAGCTGAAGGGTCGAGTAGGAGAGGAGAAACATAAGGTTCAAGGGCAAAAGGTAACAAGGCTCTCAGGCAGCAGACGTCACAACCCAAAGACTTTCGGGGCTTAGCTTGCCTGAATACGTCTCAACAACCAATGGACGTCGCGGATCAGGGCTGAACAACAGTGGGTCTCGGCAAGCTTCAACTGTCGGGTTCGACTTATCGGATTCATATGACGAGGGTGGGAACAGCTAGTTCTCATCGGAACTGCAAGAAGTACCAGACTTCGCAATCGCATCAATCTTGATTTAATTTCAGAAGGGGTCTTTTTAGGAATGGTTGCGATTTTGGGGCTATCCTTTGGTCTTCGCTGATCTTCCGCGACGTGCCTTCCCCAACGCGTCTCTCCAGTCTCCAGGCGCTAAGGTGGGTTGGTGGGGTTGCAAAAGGACAAACCCCCAACTCAAACATGACCTAGAAGTTTCAGCAGTCACCTCGATTCAACGTTTCCCTTTTCACCGTCGTCATATTTCCTATGTTTCCTTCATTCAACAGACCCAATTGCAACGCCAACCCGGATGCAGCCCCCGACGCAGGTGTTCGGGCCTGGCGAGCTGTCCATCTTGTTATTGGCCACAAGTCCCCGGGAAATTGCGCTAGATATGCCTGGACCGCCACCTGTCAGTGCAAATTCGGTCTGCCTTGGGGGGCTTGGGGCTCAAGGCGGGACCCCTCATGCAACACCCGAAGTCGGGAAAAAGACGTGGACATGCACCCTTTTTTTTCTCACGCTGCGTCGACACCACCTGCAACCTACGATGTTGTGTGATGCTACCCGCTACGCCTCAGCATGCAGAACCTACCCTCGCCAACAATAACCCAAATCAAGCTGCAGGAATTCAAAGAATTTGTTTCCAATACAAGCCGACCACACTACCACCAAGGGGTTGACGGCAGTGGCGAAACAAGAGACTTCATTTGCGACGAGGCTCTGCGTGAATACTGGCAGACCAACAACCGAATCTCAGAGCTTCTCGACGAAAACACTGGCATCGGCCCCAAAACACTTGCCGATACGTGGCTTCAAGTTTGGTCCATTCTGTGCTACATTGCGCGAGACAACGAAACTCACTTCATCAACACCTTCAAGCGCCTTGGTGTGGATGATAGTAACCTTCCCGTTTTGCGCTGGCCAGTGAACTGGCCCAAAGATCCAGCGACGGCCGACCTGCAAAAAAGGTTCGAGGAACATCAATGGCGCTTCACACCGTTGAAGCTGGGACCAAAGACGATTTACCGCAAAGCCCTGCATCAGCGCCAGATTATTCCTGCCCGAGAGGTTCCGCTTTCCGAGCGGGGCGGAGGCGGAGGCGACGACGGTGTTGTCACCAAGGCCGATCTCTGTCCCTGCTGCATCATCGATCGGAAATATCCCCCCACTGTCGTGTTCAAGAAAATCGGTCCTACGGAGGATAAGAATGAGTTTGACCAGTTGGAGAAATCATGGGAAAATGAGCTAGACATTTATGCAAAGTTGGAAAACTGGGACCCCATGGCGGTCCTAGAGATCCCCGACATGGAGCCGAGTGTCGCCAGCCCCTTTGACTATGTCACCCAATGTCTTGGCTGTTTCGAACAACCCGGGCCCGAGGGAAAGAGGTGGACCATAATTCTCGAGTTTGCGGCTGGGGGGAGCTTGAACGACTTCTACAGGTCACCCGACGGTAGATCAGTCATCAGCCCACGGCTGGACAAGTCCAACATTCTCCCTTTCTGGAATAAACTGCTTAGATGCCTCCTCCAGGGGCTCGTTGCTATTCATGCGGCTGGAAGGTGAGTAACATCCGCCACTGGTCTGTCGAGATTCCCATGGGAAAACAATGTTCTGATTGTTGGCAGGACTCACCAAGACATCAAGGAATCTAATATTGTGGCTGTGGGTGACAAGAATGACCCTGCAGTGCCGTGGATGTTCAAGATCACCGACTTTGGCAAATCTGCGAAGCCAGACAGCCATGGAGAATTCCCCCACAACGATGGCGACAAAGAATACAGTAGGCTGACACCTGTTGTGCACTTCTTGGGGCTGACTCTTGTCGATAGTGGCACCCGAATGTTGCAAACATCTTGAGATAGATACCGTTATCACACCGCCATTTACACAAGCGGCGGACATATGGAGCTTAGGGTGCCTTCTGAGCAATCTCATCATTCTGTCAGTATTGGGAGAGACAGGGCGCAATGATTACCGGAAGCAGCGCATCAAGGAGAACGAAGGTATATCGGGGGGATCGAAGAAGTCGGGGTACGAGAAAGGGTTTCACAAAAGCCAAAGGGAGCGCCTGGAATCAGTGCACGAAAAGCACAAGGAAGCTGTTGAGAAGTGCCCGGGGAAGGAAAACCAGCGGACCCTGTGTGCTATCAGCGAATTCGTCCTGGAGCACCTGCTTCAACCCGACCCTTCCCACCGCCTTGAAGCCCGCGCACTTCTTTCAGCATGGAACGCAGCGGCCCAGCGGTTGACCGGCGCCACAATATCCAAGAAGTCGGTGGTGCAGAAGGCACCAGTGCACCCAACAATTCACCGAGAGGCTGACGACGAGCCAACCCAGCCGAGTCCGCTCCAACCCGGCCCGCTGCAGTCCCCGCAAGAGCGAAGCCCTAAACCGGTGGCGCCAAAACTCAATACCGGGCCGCAACCAGGACCACGAGAGCCACCAAAGGTCACGGTGGGGACCTTTGTTACTTGGCACAATTCCAAGTCGAAAACCAAGCTTGATAAACAGTTCCCCGAGCTACATCAGGAGCTTAACAGTCTTGGTCCTTTCAAACCACGGGCGCAGAGACCACTCAAATTCTTGAACAAGCCTGTGCATTACCCGGGCCGCAACCACGTAAGTTGACCAGCCAAACCATATATGAGAAGGGAAAGCTAATATCGCAGCGAATCCTGGTCGACGACTCCTCCGGCGTTAACACGGAAAATGCGGCCAACACTGTGCAGACCATCGTCAAGCTGGTGAAGCATCGGGCACCTGACGATGGTGTGCGGCTTTTCTATCTGTCTGACCAGAAAATCGACCATCAGAATGCCAGCAGCAAAGAACTGGCGAAACAAACGAGGAAGAGACTAGCTGAAAGCAATCGACTCAAAAAACACGTAGACAAGTCGGGTATCTCTCTGTGGCTCAGTGACATGCTGCGGGAGTCGATAGGAACCCGGGGCGCGGGTGGAAGTGTGATATACAGTGCGACAGAGCCTCCAAGTCTATACATTCTCACTAACGGCATCTTCCCTGAAGACCAGATGCCCGAGGTGGCCGCGCCGCTCCGAGACTCGGGCGCAAGTCTGCGAAGCAGTCTTTCAATCGTCTTCATCCAAGTGGGGGAAGATGACGAGCAAAAGAGTGGGGAGAAAGCGTTGCAAGAGGTTCTGAGAGTTGTGACCAAGGAAGCCAGCAAACACCTATTGTGGTAAGCCAATTTCAAATCTCTCCGCGTTTGACCTTCGAGAGGCTAACGAGGTCTGGCTTTGCGCACAGTCAGCCCTTGCAAATGTGTACCATGGACGACCATGTTGGTGAGATGATCATGGGGAGGATCCGAGCCAGCAGTCGCAGTCCCAGTTTTAGAGTAGCGCCATCTTCATCAATCACGTTTGGTATGTCAGGCGGCGTCGACCCGAGGTTGCTCGGGAGCGGGTAGGGGCCGCTCGGGGCACAAGATCGGCACCAAAAGGCGGTGCGGAACTGCACTCTGGCTGGAGGATATTTGGGGCGGATGCGTGTTTTCAAGCTACAGCCCAAGTTTCTCCAGGATAGTTAATGTTGTGCGACAACGACCATGTGCTGTGCGGTTTGGCGCCCAACTGTCGGTTTGGATGAACCTATCGGGAAACAACACGTTCCAGCGGCCAACTCCGGCATCTCACTGCCTCGGTCATTGCGACACATTTCCTGACACCTGTCATCAGACTCGGATTTTACACGTCAGCGGTCTCGCGAGGCACCGCACTAGGAAATAAGTTTACCATTCCAGTTGCGTGTCTTACGTATTGTTGGGGATGGCTCGACTCCAGTCTCGTTGACCTGTACGCCCATGCTTGCCAAGGACGCAGATGGACAGTCAATACTCACATTCCTGTTGTCAAAGAGGAAAGCTCGAAGGTGTGAATCTTTTGTTTCACTTGAAAAACATCCTTGGGTCATTGTCAAGTATGACTAGGGTGAAGAGGAGAGCCCTGTTTCAGCTGTTGCTTTGGCAATGCAAAGAGCCGCGCTGAAAGCCCCGCCACGCTTTCACACTTTCAGCCCAGCCCCTCATAAATTTGTGGGAGCTTGGAAGGCCACCTCGCAAGAGACTGCGCCCCCCGTGGTGACATGCTACCCCACCTTTCACGACAACCTCACATTCCTCGCCACCTGAGCAACTAGATGCTCTGATTTGCAATGGACATCTCCACGGAATTCATCCCCAACTATCGGCTACACAGATTGGAGCTGATAAAATACCTACGACGTGTTTTCCCAGACGAAATGATCGATCCAGAAGTAAGAGGCTTTTTTCCACTTGGTCTCGAGTCATTGGCGCAACGCAGCAGTCATTGACAAGTGCAACCTGCAGGAATTCGAAGGCTACTTTGTAATCACTCTCCCCCGGCGCTTGACACCAGTAAGTCCTTCACACAATTACACTTGTTTCCCGCGTCAAGGTATCGGTTGGTCCGCGAGGGACCCACCACTGGATCGGCCCTTAACACCCTGCACCCTGTTGACGACGTCAAACTGATGCGGCTACTTCCCTATTATCAGGAAGAAAGAAAGCAAATAAGACAGCTGCGCATGGCCGAGAAACGATGGTTCTTGGGTCGAGATTATTGACTGGGCTGGGTCCCATCGATGTTGATGAGGTTGGAACATGGTTTTGGGGCCGGCTCCAGTCGGGGAGGCAACAAGTATCTACTCGAAAAAGTTCCCTTATTGGGCATGCGAGGACTTTAGCTCAGGCAAGAGATGGTTTCTCCAACTCGCCAAGTACCCGTGATCTGGAACTGCTTCCTCGCACTCACCAGAAAGTTCTCAATCTTGGCTTTTGACGGACGCAGTGGACTCAGCAATAGAGCATCAGGAAATATCGCCCTGATTCCCACCAAGACACACACCCACCGACACCCAACTAGTATTCTATAATACATACAGCCTGGCGAACTGACTCTTGGGCTGAGCTGCAGATGCGCCATGCAGTCTAGGCCGAGAAGTAATTCACTGGGACGAGGAGGAGTGTTTCTATTCTAGAGGCATGGCCCATGGGGGCCCCTCGGAAGAATGATTGGTTTCACAGAGTTATCACGCGCCTACCTCTGTGGCACCTCGCATACAAGAAAGCCGGGCAATGCGGCTCTGCTCCTGCATATTTTCTCGAGTCTCGGCCCATCGGAACTACACTTTTGAGTATTTGCCGGGGCGCACGCAAGACCAGGCTCTGAGAGCCTACCAACCACCTCGTTCACAGCCTTGTCGGTAACCGCGCAATCGGGGGCGGCATTTTTGCTTCAACTGGTATCCGTCTTCAATCACATAGCCCGGCATGTAGTCCTACTGCCGGCCGCACCGAATTCTGAGCCCTCTCATTTGCCGGCCGACAATGTCGTAGATTTCGGTTGGGCCTGAATGCATACGGCGGCGTCCATTTCTGGACACACTCGCGGAGGGAGATGGTAAGTCATGAGAGGGAGGGAGAGTCGGCGTGTTGTAGACAAGAGTTGGAACATGTCTGACGGCAATATCACTGTCTTGCCTTGCTACTGTCACATAAAAGATATAAGAATAGTAGTGCACCGTCAACCGAGGGTTCTCGAGCATCACATCCTCCTCTCACCATCATTTCCACTTTCTGCACACCAACTTCCAACATGCGCTGGCAGACAGTCTCTGACTATCATATCAACCAAGATGTTCTGGAGTCCTTCCTCCGCAACAGATTCAAGGACGGCTCGATCCAGGTTGAAGCATGTGCAACAAGCTCCCCTCACAAGCCACCTCACAAACCACCATACTGACCATATAATGATAGAACCAGGCGGAACGTTATGGATTCTGGCTTCCACGGGAGTTGACCAAGGTACTCATAGTGCTTGCTTCCATTTGGGGTTTTCTGTTATCACTGACAAGATGGCTTTATATCTTCACAGGAGGAGAGAAAACTGATCAAAAGGCTCCGGGATGTGACCAAGTTGACGCCGTCCCCAAAGTGAGACTGGATGGCACAGATAGATGAGTGCATATCACCTGCACCTGCAGGATTGTTGAACAGGGGTGGGTTTGGGAAGGCTCTGATTTATAGCCAATAGACATTCAGTTTCGTCCAAGCACAATGCGTTGTACTGCGCCCAAAGTTCCACACGGAACAGGTGTTGCTCCCCGAACCGACCCGGTAATTACCCCACCTTTAGGGCTTTTCTTTGCAGCGATTGTGTTAATGTCGGGTAGACCGGGGTGGGGGAATGAATTTGTCTTGGACGCGCCGAGCTTCGTCGCCTAACTGGGTAAATCGGTGAAATTCTCCCTCCATCCCCCCTAAAAATCTGCCTGTCTAGAACCACCACCTTGCCGAGGAGGGTGGGCAGACAGTGCACGCGCCGTGTCGGGCGCATCAGAGCCTGATGCGAAAAAAACAACACAAAATCATGTCCGACACCGAGGACGATAATAATTTTAAACACAGCCATGTACCAACAGGTTTGTCTCTGTCAACTGCTGCGGCATCATCATCACTCCCTTCAATCACCATGGGTGAACTCGACCCTTACGATCGCCTGAACCAGGCGTGCAGAGAATCGCAAAAATACCCAGACCCATGCACGATTCTGAAGAGAACACATCCGAAACAAGCGCTGCAAACGTACTGCGAATATCTGGATAAGAATGAAGATGACTTGTTTGAGGATGCCCACAAGGCCCAGCTGTTATTCTCGGAGCTTCCTCCGGGAGAGAGAAGTACGCCCATGTACCCTGATGACCAATTTTTTCTTCTTTTTCTTTCCTTTTTTTTCTTTCTTTTCAGATTCAAGGTTCTGCCTAACTCTTTTCTTTTGCTAACTCTACATGAACCACCAAAAGGATTCCTGGCCACAAAAGTCAGAGACAAAAAGTCTCTTGAAGGTCATCTGCTCCGCGGTCAAAAAGATCCCAGATGTCGACATGTGTTGGTCCCTCTCTCTCTCTCTCTCTCTCTCTCTCTCTTCGTTGACAAATGGCAACCTAATATATATCTGCCAACAGATTTCTCGAGTCAGACCACTCTCGAGCTCCGCTCAACTGCACGCGGCGAATGCTTTTGTTTTTGCTCGTCTATCATCAAGTTGACCCTGGCTTTTTGGACCACGTCTTTGCCTTTGGCGATCAGGATGAACCAGTCGATGCTTGTCTGTCGCATTTTCACTATGACGATACCGTGACTCTGAGCACGCGGCAACCCCTCGTAGCACCACTCGGACGGTCTGGACGCGAGATTCGTCACTGCTTCTTGTTGAGAGCAGTAGAACGAGCACCCGAGGCCAAGTGGCCGTGGTCGATGCGACAAATGGCCGTCTATCACTCGTTTGACGTCTTGAACGGACGAACGCTCTGGATCACCATCAAAGGCAACGACATGATGCAGAAGCGAATCATGGAGGATACGGCCGATCTCCCCGCGCTACGGGCTTCTTCTATCGACGCTGATGTAGTAGCTCTCTTTGAGATGTCTCTCGCCACGCTGCTATCCTACTTTCGATGGTGCGAAGAGAACTGGCGCTGGTTCATTCGTGATATGGACGAAAGCATCCGACCCATCTTGGTCAAGGCCAAAACAGCCCCTGTTGACCGAGAGCCACACTTTCAAAACACACCACGACGAGCCGACACGATGCGAGGCGCATACCCTCCGGTCAGCAAATCACCACCCTATTTTAGCGCCACCCCCATGTCCACAGGCATGTCCGAAAAAAGGCCGACTGATACGGGCACAAGAAGCCGTAACCGGCGCTGGCACGTCGTTCCTGACTTTCTACGCGCCGCATCCTGGAACAGCCGCAAGTGGGCAACCAGGGACGAAGAAGGCACGGGGAACATATTAACGCTCGAAATGTTCAACTACCAAGACCTCCAAACCATCAATATCGCCGGCCAACGTCTGGAAGAAGGGAGACTAACCGTCCATCTATGCATCGCCACACTGCGGGACGTGGAAGAGCGATTTAGCAACCTTGCCATCTCAGACTGGGATGGCGTCGACACGGACGATAATACCGGTGCAGGGGTGAAACAGGTCAACGACCGCAAGAAGGGGTTCACAGCGGCAACGAACCAGTTCCTTCCGAAACTCCGCGCCATTATTCGGAGTCTAGAGATACGCGAAGCGCAGTTGGTGTCTATGAAGAAGCAGTTGGAGGAGGGGAAGGCGCTGGTGAGTTTTCCGTGTATCCCTATTACCCCTACCCAACCGTCCAACTAAAGATTGTTGTATTTGAAGTTTGAAAACCTCCTCCAGCTCCGCAACCTCCAGGTCTCGCGCATCTATGCCGAACACGGTCGCAAGTCGGCCATTTTTATGCAAAAAATTGCCATCAAGACGGAGCAGGAAACGTTTTCGATGCGCGTGATTACGGTGCTCACCATGGTGTTTTTGCCGGCTACTTTTCTTACGGTAAGTTCTGGCTCTGTTTCTCTTCAATCCTCGCCTCCCGCTGTAAATTCCGTATCTTGACTCCCTCCCTACTTTGAATCCATCCCTTGTCGCTCAATGGCTTGTTTCGGTAGCTTTTCTCCCTGTCTTGTCTCCCTAGCTAGTGCCCTGTCTTGTCCCCTGTCTTGCCTCGCTTTGCCTTTCAAGGCTCCTCCCTACTTACATGGCAATGACTAACTCGCGAGACACACAAAGTCCTTCTTCCAAAGCGGCATCCTCGAATGGAGAGATTCTCCAAACATGGTCGACGCCTGGATATTCCGAGGGGATGCCTTTCGGCTTTTTGTTTCCATTTGTGTGCCGTTGACGGCAGTTACCTTTCTTACTTGGTGGATTGCAAGCTGGTTTCGAGGCAAGGAAAATAGGGCGAAGCTGTTGGAGGGGGTGGATGTGCCGAGGGGTGGCGGACTGCCTCGATGAAGGGGAGTTGGTGAGGGTGCCTTGGTGGGTAGGAGGGGAAGGAGGAGAGGAGACGGGGGTGGAGATGTTTGCTTTTGTGTGTTTGTGTGCCACTTTTCTTTCTTGCATTTATTTTTTAGTGTCTACAGCTTTTAACCCAAACAAGATGAATAAGTTGGCACCCTTACCTATCGGAGCAATGATCGGACCAACGAACACGTCATTTGATTACTCTTTTCCTTTCTTTTTTTTTCCCCCTCTCAGGGGGGGAGATCCCACTCGTCAGCAGCGAGTCTCCGGACCCACCACTGACGTTAGTGGCGTCATAACAAGGTTAGTCCACTGTGACCCCCCCCACCTAAGACGCCAGGAGGGGTCCCTTGCGCTGACCAAGTGCAACCAAAACATTTGCATTTGATAGAAACGACAACACGCGACGGACAAACGGACGCGACGGATGGCCGCGTAAATCTTTCTTCTCAACATCTCCTCAACTTCAGTTAGCACACTATTGGAAGGTACTGAGGCAATAAATTGCAAGATGTCGCCTCGCGCAAAGAAAGATGTGAGTTTTCTCTTTTTCTTCTTCTGAACTCGATAGCTCCCTGGTACCCTAGTGGCTGGCATTACTGACATATTTGGTTTTGGTTTGGTACATGTAGTTAATCATGCAGCGGCTTGAAACGCACGCCCCAGAAGGGTTCGACACGGAGATGCTTAAAAACTTCATCACCATGTCTTATTACTTGTCTTTGCCCGACATGGTTGGCGGGGTCGTCGAGCCCAAGCTAAAGTTTGTCCGGAGTAACGGCAAGGAGGTCACGTTCAAGGATGTTCCTTTGCAAAAAGTCATTTCGGATGTGCAGAATGCTATTAAAAACATGAAGGACGGACAGCGCACCGATGTCTACCACAAGGTCCTCTCGGGCATGCCTGGTCACCAAGAAACCCCCGAATGGGATGTGCCGCCAGCTCACCCGAACGGCCCCAACGGAGAACCAAAGACACCGTATTCTGTACCCCGCGATGGGAGATCCAACCAGGAACTCCTGGATGCTTTGAGCTCGGCGGCGAAGCTCAGCGCCGATACGAAACAGGTGGTGGCCATCCAGATCATCTGGTGGGACGCGCTGGTGGGTGGTGGCGATGCGAGCTGTACGAATCATGGGTTCAGGTACATCACCGGTGGTCGTCTCGGCCGTGATCACACGATTGACGATGTCCCCGTCAACTATTTCCGCGATCGCCTCATGGACTATATTAGCGACCAACTTCCCAAGTCTAAGCAGAAAGCGGCGCGCAAAGCTCTCTGTCCTGATTTGACCGACGACGAAATCGACGAGTATAGTCGCCTAGTTGCGGAGGAACGGGCTGAGCTTGAGCGACCCCCCTCCCCTACAACCCGCCGCGATAAAGCTGCGAAGAGACTCATGGCAGCGAACACGAAATTCAGGACCTACGAACAAGCCATGGAAAACGTCATGATGCACGAGGCTCTCGACAGCATTGATGGTGCTGTTGACTTGAAGAAACCCAACCCGGAGACAGCACATCTGTTAAAGACTATCAGGAGGAAGTATGTCGAAACCATCAAGAGCTCAGTGGTCGTGCCAGAGTCGCCGGTCACGCGATACGAAGCGGCCATCGTCCCCCAGGCCGAGATTGACCGGGATTGCGACCAGGTTCGCGCCATGATCAAGGCGTTTATTTGGCCCCGGGGTTCCTGGCACTTGAGTGACTTTCGGACGGCACTGGGTGTCACATCGGTCACGAGGGTGAAGCTTACCGATTTTCTGATGGCCAAGGGCACCGACACGGCCCAGCTCAGATCGGCGGCATTCCAACGCAGCTGGGAATTCTTCAATCGTCGGGAGCAGTTGGGATTGTCGGTCGAAGACTCTCTCTGGCATGAGGCCATTGCTAAGCTGTATGGTATTGCGGAGAAGGAAGCAAAGAAGCAGCAGAAGAAGAAGAAGCAGCTGCAGGAGAAAAAGAAGCCGCAGGAGGAGAATCAGGAACAGGACGTAAAGTCAAAGAAGAGACCGTCGGATGGACCAGAGGGAGGGAGAGTTTTGAGAAAGAGGCCTCTGCGGGAGATTGTCAATCGAGTTTAAAAGTGATCTGGTGCGCGTGTTCACCCAAAGAACCATTTCCGGAAGGCTGTGCCGCAGCGCCCGCAACAACTCCTTCAACTCCAGCCGAGCGAGCCCAGAATTGGTCCCATATATAAAAAATGGCCAAATTGGTCTCCTCTCTTTCGAAAGCGAATGGTTCCGCCTTCACCTAGCTTTTGCCTCGGCATTTCGTACTAAACCTAACTATGTACCTTTACACTCTTACTTATTTTGTTTGTTAGTTTGTTAAAGCGCCCGTCCTCTATCAATTCTGCTGCCTAGCGGTGTGGGTCTCAATCCTACCCAGCATCTGATCTCGTCTACCCTACAACTCCTCTTCAAGTTCCAAGCCACAACTGCTATTTGCGGGCGCGAATGCTATCACTACCTTATACCTTCGCCGTTATTACCATCAGCTACACCCTCTTACAATGTTGAGCATCCTCGGAAGAAAAAAAGTCGCCACTAAGGTCCAGATGGGCGCGTCCAAGGTCCTGAATATTCCCAAGGTTATCGACCTCCTCGAGATGTAAGACGATGTTGACGATTTGAAGTACCACTTTGGGCAGATTGCCGAGGACATCCACCTGCCTGCAGAGGCTGCCAGGGATAACTTGAGCAGGAACAATTCGACGACGCGCGCGGGGATAATCGCCAACGAGAAGCGCCAGAAGGAATTGGAAGCGTTCCTGGGTCCCAACGCAGGAGTCGCCTTTAAAGAGAATGATCCTTTTGACTATGATGCCCACCCGGTCCGAGGGGGATATGTATACCAGCATCTTGCGGCTCCAGGCGGGGAAGCGATATGGAGATGGTCGAGTGCGAGATGGAAACGGTCGATCTCGGTGACCCCGATCTGGAGTGTGAAGCGCTTTCGTACCACTGAGGCGCGGGGGAAAAGCTCCTCACACCAATCAGCTGCAACGGGAGGCGCCAGGACGTCACGAGGAATCTCAAGATGGGCATTAAACAATCTTCGCCCGACGCATGGGGAGCGAACGCTGTGGGTGGACGCCATCTGCATTAAACAGAAGGACAAAAGAGTGCGCGAAGCAGGTGCTGCGGATGAGGGAAATTTACGGGCGTGCAGCGCAGGTTGTCGTGTGGATCGGGGAGACCTCGGTGGATGCTAGGGCGTCGTTTGCCGTTCTGTGACACCTGGCGGACCTGGTTGAGGATGCCGAGGGCAGGGCGCTGGACTATGAGGAGATCAAGACGCACGCGTGCATGGTGCAGTGCTTTGAGGAAGCGCACTACTTTACGCGCATGTGGGTGTTGTAGGTTAGTTTCAAGTCCATGTAATCTTCGAAGTCTACAAGTGCTGACAGAGCATATCAGGAAGTCACCCTCACCCGGAAAGTCCGTCTTCTTTCCGGGCGAAACGGCCTACCCTGGGATATCTTCGAGAAGGGGATGCTAATTCGAGCTCTCGTCGCGACGCGCGACCGCAGGAGCCGACTGGCGTTACGACACAGCCTCGACCTCCCCGTGCTCAAGATGATTGAGCTGCGCATGGCACTCGTAAGTGGCAAGCAGGATCGTAGCCTGCTGTATCTTTTGAATCAGTTTCGAGGCCACGGCGCGACGGTCCCAGCGAATAAGGTCTATGCCATTCTCGGTTTGACGGACACAACCATCTGCGATATCAACTTGCGCGTCGACTACAGCATGCCTACCGCTCAATTCTACATCGGTCTTGCCAAGGGAATTCTCATAAGCCCTCTGGCCGGCGGCTTCGACCTCCTCTCCGTTCAGCGGGCCGTGTCGGAATTATCCCGGGAGATGCCGTCTTGGTCCCCCGACTGGAGTCACGGCGCCGCAAGTGCCCAACCACTCCTTGCTTCCACCTCTCGTTACAGTAGCATAGGAGCGTTCTGCGCATCTGGCGGAGAGCTTCTAAAGGGCGCACCATGGCCGGGCGCGATAGACGGCTCCAAACTCCACCTCTCCGGCCACGTCGTCGACCGCATCGAGCGCTTGACGACGGAGGCCTTCACCGACATCGAACCCAGCCTAGCTCCCCCCTCCGCAGCCAGCCTCAGGGACGGAATAGCGGGTGATTACGACGTAAAACGAAGGAAGCAGATCGATGCGCACTACAAAACCCCTCAAAGAGTCCTGGACAGACTTTCTCGAACACCCCCCCGCCACTATCCCCAACCCCACCACCACGCAATCCATCAACCTCATCAACCACCACCGACGACACCACGCCGAATGAAACTCCATAGGACAAGCAAAAAGCCAAAGACAATGAATCCCAACCCTCTCGAGAAAAACAACAAACTGAATAACCTCCTTGACTTCATGAAGAGATTCCCCTACCCCCCGCCGGGCCAGCCCCGGGGTGCGTCGGCACAGCGTACGTCCGCACCCTCTTGGCAGACTCCTTCCCGCGCTTCATCGCAGACGTCGACTCCCCCGCGACCGGGAAGCTCCGTATGCGCGCCCTCTTTTACTGGCTCGAGCAGGAGGAGGTTAATCCGCACAGGATGTGCAGTGTTTTGGAGAGGTTGAGTGACTTGCTTCCGAGCATACAGTTTCCGGATGCGGTGCCGAGGTTTATTGACGTCGGGGGGATGATAGGTATGATGCTGGGTGGGCGGCTGATGTGAGGAGGGATGGGTATTTCGGGGCGGCGCCGGCGAGGGTGAGGGAGGGGGATGCGGTGGTGTTGGCTAAGGCTTGTGGGGTGCCATTGGTTTTGAGACCGGAGGGTAATGCAGCGGAGAAGGGGGACGAGAGTGGGGGAAAGACGGAATGGGAACTGGTAGGCGATTGTTTTATGCATGGGGCCATGTATGGGAAGAGGTGGAGGGAGGAAGAATGTGGGGAAGCTGTGGTGGCTTGAACATGATACTACCAGTTTGACGCGCAGGAAGCAAAGTTTCTACGACTGCCTTCGATAATCGGGATTCAACAGGTCGTCCAAACCCATAAACAAATTTACCATGCAAAAAAAGCTTATGTCTTTCACGTAGCCCTGTTACACGCCGAGATTCCCAGTAATGTGCGCCAAGCCTGTAATCGAAATGTCTATTCTCCCAGGCTTCTGGACCTTAACCAGGGTAGTAAGAATTCCATCTATAACGGTAGAAATCCCGTATGTGACAGTAGGGTTCGCCATTATACTATAACCATTATTCTCCTCCCGACAGCAGTTACTAGCGTTTTGCTCTGGCTCTCTCGAGTGATCAAGCACCTATCAACGGATGTGTCCGCAGGGGCAGATCGTCCATGATTTGAGCTCTGTAAACTCTCTTGAGCTGTCTTCTGCACGCACGGGCGATGCCAATTGTGATAAAGATTTTATGGGCTACATTTAAACTTGGGGTGGCAGGTTTGGCGAGGAGAGCCTCCCGGGTCGTCTTGGATGACTCCAACAGTGCGCGCTACTCATGGGTTTGCCTTGGATGTTAAAGGATATATGGCTTTACATGAACTGAGGTCAGAAGCCTTCACTGCCTGGCCTTTTGTGATTGTTGAGTGTCTCATCTTTTGGAGATGGATACCGGATCCCCTTGGAGCTGGGATTATATCGTCCGATTGGTACGGCTAAATACGCATATATGTGTGTGTGTGTGTCATTGTGTATCAGACCGGTGTGTGTGAGAGAGAGGACGTAGAGACCACGAAGCAGTCCGTATCTCGAGACCGCCATGCCACGAAGGGACGTTTAATCCGTCGTAGCAGCGTTAATTAGCCCGTAGTTCGGGGGTTCCATTACCTTCAGTATCTTCAATGGTCAAGTCGATGTCCCCTTCGAGGCTGATCCCAATAATCCAAACCGACTGTACTCCTCCGGTCCTGCTACGTAGTAACATGGAGCTATTAGATGGGGCGCGTTCAACCCCTGTGGTTATGGGAAGGTCCGCATTTGTCACCTACGTATGTCATGATCCCAAATGTCGATCCTCCGCCCTGGACGGGCACGCCGTTTGTGTTAGCACCGGTTAAGATTAGTTGCGATGATTGATGCTTAACGCCCGTGTTGAATGGAATGGCTTCCTTACCAAACGATAATGAAGGTCGTGGGGAGCTTAAGAGACTCACTTTATAATGCCAACGAACCACTAAACCATAAAGGTCGTTTCTTTCTTTCGTAGAAACCGGCCCGCGCCGACATGGAATGGCGGACTCTCCGCAGAAGATTTTAGCCAGGGCGTCTTGGTGGAGGCAGTCCCATGATGTTAGCGGACCCATGGGTCGCGGTGTGGCTGGTGTAGAGCGGTGGACGGCCGGAGAGGAAGGGAGCTGTGACCCTCACAACAGCTCGGCTGACACTCAACGCCCCGACCAACACGGAGTTTGAAGATTCCAGGATATTGTTGCACAATACTATGGGGCATGGAAATTTACAACTTTCCCGCAAATTTTAGAAAGCACGATGCTACCTGCTCCAGCGTCCTAAGCTACCGGTCACAGCCTTGCCGCTGCCCGGATCTGGAAAAGGTCTCAGCATGTAGCGAACGAGATCAAACTTCTGAATCCCGGAAGGATCTGCATCGCCAAGAGTAAAGTTCTTCTCATTCTCTCTTCCCTTCACCCCCTAATTGATGCCAACACTGACCTGGATGGGGACCTTCCAGTCATGAAACAACACAAGGGCTCCCTGCAAACACTGAAAGGGATAGGGAAAAGTATTCGGTTCGTCCAATTGTGTGACCGATGGTGGCCAATCATCTTATTTACAGTGTCATGCAGCCAGCGGGTTTTTACGCCTGCATGCACTATGCTGAATATAGTTAGTATATTCGCATTCACTGAATTTAACTACGCTAAATTAGGTTAGCATATTCGCATCCACCGAATGTGCTGCGATGTCATTGGATACCCCCATGGTTATTTCTGCCAGCACCCAGCAGTTTTCAAATGTTTGAATTTGAACATAGACTTGCTGCATGTCGGCCACTTTGGACAAGCCCGTCCGGGCAGATGTTGTCAGGGATAAATACCCGCCGTATCCTTGGCCATCAATGTCTCGTCCACACCTAAAGCTCCGGGTTTCTTCGCCAGTCTCGGTTCTCCAGGAAAGAATCTTTTCACCTTCGAAATGTTGCCTTTTCGCCCCAACCCTGAAACCAGCAATTCGGACCCACCGACTGCCATGGGAGACGGTAGCCAAGGCAAGCAAGCCACTGGTAACGTCAGTTCTTCATTTGGCCAGAGTCCTCGGATTCCCTTTTTGGGACTGGACTCTGCAACGATAACGAGCGTCAATTTGATGCTGACTCCACTACGTAGCTGCCTATCGAACATGATGACGAGTTTGCCCAATATGAGATCACAGAGAGCCTGAATTCGGTTGCCGTGGAAGATCAGGCAATTCCCGTTCTCCGTCCCGGTCATCTCGGTGGAAATCTTCCGTCACATCCGGCTCCTTCAGTAATCTCATCTTACACGATGCCGTCATCTGGCGGGGATACCTTCTCCACACGTACTGGAGATTCCTTCGCTCAAGCAGGCATGTCTCGAGGCCAGGCACGCACCGAGCCGCTCCTGTCACACATGTGTCCACACCTGATGATGTCTGACGAAAACATTCGCCACCAACCGCTGGAGGTCGAAGGTGATGGAGGAGGAGCCGCCTCAAAACCCGAACGCGAACACCCTCCTTGTTTCCCTTGGGTATTCCAATTCTCGTGGATCAGGGACACGGACACACGTGCGGTTATCCTCTTCGGCGAGGAGCCTCTAGATATCAGTCCGGATTTTGATTTTCATGCCAGTGAAGCGGCTGCCGCCGTCGCAAGCGATACCGAATTTCTCGAGCCTACTGTCGTCCTGTCGGACACTAGCGAGCCCTCGTGCGACTCGGAGGCAGAGACGGAATTTCTTGAGGCCACCGCATTTAAGTGGGGGGAGAGGAGGAGAGTTATGATAGAAAGACGGGAGTTCCTTGTTCAGTTGCTTCATGATCACTTTCTGCGGACGTTCCCGCCTCTGAGACCAGCCAGGCAAACCCGCCGCGCTGCTGGCCCCCTCTCCAGCACCAGTACTTCAACCACCTCATCCAGACCAGGTTCAGGGAATGGGTCGCACAGAGACCAGGGATCTTCCGCCCGGGGACGCAGGATAACCGGAGGAGGATCTGGGGACGGAGAAGAGGGCGACGACGACGACGACGACGACGACGGCGAGGACGGACCCTTACCACCAACCCCAAGACAGCCGCAACGCACGGGGAACGAGCGTCTCTTTGCATGCCCATATCTGAAGTGGGATGTACTTGAGTACGCGTGCTGTGGGGCGGGCTATCGGAGGATGTGTGATGTCAAGACGCATTTGGCGAAAGCACATTACGCCCTGGCCTGCCCGGACTGCCACAGCATCTATGATAGCAAATCTCTTCTCCGTCTCCACCGGAAGCACCGATGCGCGCCGAACACAGGCCCACCCCCAACCAGTCGCGTGCTTACAGACGAGCAGCTCGCCAGGATCCGAGAGCACGGGTCCGGTTCGCCAGCAGAGCAGTGGAAACGCGTTTTCGGCATCATATTTCCCGGCCATCCTTGTCCCCAGAGCATTTACCTTGAGGGTATACGGCTCGAGATCTTTTACCAGTATGGATGCTGGCTCGACAATACCGGGAGAAACGCACTTCGCGTGAGCCAGCGTGAGGAATACGCCTTCAGCGAATTCAGGTCCGCCGAAGAAAGCCAGGCCCGGCAATTTGATGGCGTGATAGATCAATTCAGCAGCTTTTTTTTACCGCAACGCGGCGGCCGCCATGGGCTTGCTCGGCGCTTCTCAATCCACCATCCCTGGGCTCCAAGTTCCGCTGGATTCGGACCGACCTCTCAACCAGTATAGCTCCGGTAACAACGACACCCCGCATCCGCCGGCCGGCAACCTCACAACAGCAACCGGCATCCATCCTGTCACTCAGCCTATATTCGATCCCGCTACTTTGGGAGCGCCTCATGGAAATCCCGGCTCCGACACCCTAGGGTTGAATTTGACAAATGTCCTCCCAAGCCCAAATCCATCGTGGTCCCCCCAATGGCTCTCCTCCGAAGAGGCCCCTTGGAGTGCGGTGAGTAGGAGGGACGTTCAGGAAGCGGGTCCCAGCAATGGCTGGAGACCAGAGAATTGCGTTCAGGGAGAAGTGACCAGGTGGGGAATGTTCCCTGAGTGATGATCTAGATAGGTAGCGGTGAGAAACGACTTCAAAAATGCACGAGTAGGTTTTTGTTGCAGCGTGCGTGTTTACCCTGGTGGGGGCCTCGGGCCGACGTATTTCGAGTGAAGAGTCACCATCGAGCCAAGAGCATCAGCGGCCGATGTTCATGGTCGCTAGCAGATAGCTACACGCACGCACTCCCGGAGTATCAACTCAGACAAATTGAGAATGTCGATTTTTGCTTGTGCCGTGGAAGGATGGTCATTTGTCTGCTGCTTCATGACAAGGACGAAGCAAGCGGAGCGGCCACATGCTCTTGAAAGAGTGGCCGAAATCATCCAACACACGCGGCGGTGGCATCAAGAAGCTATCAATGGCATGGGGCTAGGGAACCGGGTACAAGCAGACCTTGGCAGACGTCTGGCATAGGACGCACCCAGATGTGGCTGCGAGTTGATGGACTTTGATGGCTTCCACAGCGACGACAGTTGAGAGTAGGATGACGCTAATCGGGTTCAACTGGTAGGCTTGAAATATATTCAACCCGGTGCAGACCTTTCTAAGAGTGTATCTCCTTCTCTCTGCCGCTCTTTTCTTAACCCATTTTCAAAATCGGGGCTGTTATTGGGGTAAGATGGGAGGGTCACGTCTAACAACCAAATGAATAAAGACGGAGAAATCCGCTTGGGGAGTATCTTAGCTTAAGGTTAAGACTTAGCCACTTTTATAAATGAGGAAGATGGGAATGGAGACTGTCAAAAAGAAGGGGTTCTGCCACGTCGTCAAAAAACAAGGGTTTGACCCTTGGGTCAAACCCAGGCACTTCAATCAGTTTGTACAAGAATGCTTTACACAACTAAGAAAAATCCAACCGCTAAGCCACCAAGGCATCGTAAGCTGGTTCATACAATAAGTCTATGAAAGAGGGCTTTCTGGCTCTGCCAGAAAGCAACATAGAGAACGATCAAGGTCACACGCAGGAATTCAATACAACCTGTTGGCAACAATTACACCACTTGGATTCAAGGTACCGTGCTTCTGACAGAGGCCTAATAGAAGACGTAAACTGAGTTTTATAACACTTTAGGGGCAAGGGAAGAGGAGTGAAAAGGAGCTGGGCTGGGGTGGGGGGTGGAGGAGGTCCTAGTTTTAGGCAACCTGTGCTCCAAAAACCGGGACCTTGTCACGGCGATGGCACCAAAAACGATCGTAGGATCGAAGACGTGGCAATCGTAATCATAAAATTACAGGGTGAAGAAGAAAGAAGGAGAGGAATCGCTGTGGGGCAGCGACGCCAAAGATCTATCTGCGTGGGTGAGGCCCCAGTGGGGGCCAGGGCACAGGGCTACGAACGAAAAAGGACATTTCATATACCCAGATTCGTCGCAGACAACCAGGCTGTATCACCATCTGCACCATGACATCTTTTCTGTTTTGATTTGAGAAGTTTTTATCGTTTCTCTATGGTGCCGGCGCCGTCAGCATCTCTGTCTGGCGACTTCCGTGGACATGGAACCACAATCTTCGCAGCCGCGTACATAACATGTTCTGTCAAATATGCCTAATATTAGACGTGCCGGTCCACATTATAAACTTCCACGCTCGGAGCAAACTACGAGAGCTGTTATTCCACCCTGCAAACTGCCAAGGCAACCCGGAGAATGCCTCAGGCTTCACTATGCTCAACCGTGCGTAGGCGTACTGGACGGCAGACTCGGAACAGAGCGTCCAATCATGGCAAGCTTCAGGCAGCAACGACCCCGCTTTTGATCTCCGGCACTCCGAGTCCAAGGCTCGAATTCTAATTGTCCTTGTGTCGCTTGAACGGTACTGTAGTGTAGTGGGTCATTGTCAATCAATATTCTATTTTGCCACCTCAACTCCAGCCAGAACAGAATGGATCCCTTTTCCGTGTTGCTGACAACAGCGCTAAACATTGGTCAACGGCTATCAAGTCTGGCCGAAGCGGAGCGTGAACTGGTTTGGATAGCGAACGAAGTACGTTTTCTAGTTCATACACCACGCCCGAGACTCTACTAAAGATGGACTTCACGAATCACAGGTGACCGACTTGAGCGCCGTCCTCCATCGCTTCAAGCAACTTGTCTCGTCACCTGGAAGTGGACTACCCGTGATAGGATTGGGTACCACAGACATACCATCCCTGGCGAAGCGCACAGAAGATGCGCTCAATGAACTCCAACGGTTTATCGACGAAAGCTTCCCTGCCGCCGCCGCCGCCGCCAAGATAGGCGTGAGAAACTCTGAAAAGTTACACATCTCCAAGCGCGCATGGATCAAGCACGAGAGCAAATTGCCAGACATCAAGGACCGGTTGCGGGACTGCAGGATCAAAATCCTGACACTTTCGTTGGAGACTTGTGCTAGTCAAGTGTGCGTGCGACCCTACATCTCAAGGATTCATTCCAGGGAATGCTGATCAGATAGCAGATGCACCATACAGTATGATATCCGTGGACTGTCAGTAAGCTATCAGCAAATTGCGAATGCTCTACAGCAGCAAAATGCAGTGCAGGCATCTCAGCGGATCATTGAGGAGGTAACCGCTTCAGACTCTGATTCACGCAATTCTGGCCCTCCCGCAACGGTATGGAGGACTTCATGCCAGGTCCCGCGGACGCACACAACAAGCATTGGAACTAAGACTCCCAAATCAAAACGCAGATGTGGGCCGACCTGTAACTGTCAATGCCACATCTACTCATACATGCGATCACCCAAGTGGTTGCGTCAGATCATGGGTAACCTCGCCATCAGCTACAACGGGATACCCTACTTTTTGAACCCATCCTGCACCTTAAAGACATGTAATCGCAACAATAACAACAACAACAACAACAACAACAACAACAACAACGGCACTTCGCTTCGTGTATCGTACGCTTTCCCGACTACCTTGCTTCCGAGGATGTTGACTTTTACGACATGTTGGAACCCCGTCGTTGGGATGCAGATGACGCTGCGAGCGCCAGTCGTCATCGCGGATAATTTCAAGACGTGGAATATTGTGGAAATGAACGACCCCCTTCGTCTCCGCATGGCTTTTGATGGCGGCTATGCGTTTCCTACAGATGTTGACAGCAGCGGTGAGACGTTGCTACATGTAGGCCTATGAACCCCCCCCCCTGGTTTGAACTGTGCTGAAGCTATGTCTTCCTAGTACGCGATACGTCGTGGAGCTTACAGGACTGCGGCAATGCTTCTTGAAAACGGCGCTGATCCTCATGCTCCAGACAGTCACAACAAGTATGTTGATTGTAGATAAGTCCTGTCAGAGAACTCACTAGAGTTAGGTCCCCAAGTCACGCAGCCTGGATGGCACACCAAACCATGACCGAGGATGAGCGCGCGATGCTGGAGCCTCTCTTTTCCACCGAAGAGGAGATCATTCAGAGTTTCGGTTTCACCGTGCTGCATCAGGCCATTGTCGGCATTGCCTCTCCCGCCGTCTTTGACCTACCCGCCGTTACTGACCCGCTGCTTGACTCAACCGACACCCTCGGCTGGACTCCCCTTCACTGGGCTGCAAGATATCGAAATGCAGAAGCATTGCAACGCCTCATCCTACTAGGATGCGACATCCACGCCCTTACCAAGAATGGAGAAACTGCTCTTCATATCGCGGCCGACTCTGGTAGTGTCGCATGCGCGCAGCTGCTCCTCGCAGCGGGCGCCTCCGTATCTGCAACCACAGCCCCAACTCCATTAAGGACTCCTCTTCACCAGGCCGCCATGAGCAAACAGCCCTCAATCCCTCTGCTCCGTCTTCTCATTCAGCATGGCGCGCAAGTCGACACACGCGACACTGGAGGCCGAACACCCTTCCATCTCGCGCAGGAAAACCCCGAGGCCGTGCGTCTTTTTCTTAGTCTCGGTACCAACGCCAACAACAATGTCAATGCCAATGCCAATGTCAACGTTAGTGTGAATGTTGATGTTGATGTTAATGACCTCGATGATGACGGAAACACACCGCTTATGAACGCGGTTCGCCTCAGCGCAGCAGAGCCTGTTTCTCTCCTTTTGGGAGAACCCAGGACCGACCCCAGTGTTGTCAATGGTTTTGGACAGAATATTCTACATCTTGCGGCGTTGGGCGCTAATCTTGCAACCTTGACGATTCTAAAAGATGCGGATTTGGGAGGAAGCGGAGTTGACCCAGATGCTGTCACACATAATGGGATGACAGCTGAAGAGTTGTTTTTCTCAGAAGTGAGATGGGTTTTGACAATGGAAGAAGAAGAACGGAGGAAGGAATGTGATGTTTGGAAGGCGTTGATGGAGAAAGTTCGGAGGGACTTTCAATCTTCATACCTCAGTTCAACGAGCGTGTAAGTCGGAGGTAGCACAGGGTAGCCTTCTCGTGATTCAAATGCCGATGCCGATGCCGATGCTAATGCCAACGCCACAAGTACCTTAGCTAGCCTAGCTAGCTAGAGCCGTGATATACCTGCCTGAACCTTGAATTTCCTACGGCCGAAGCCGAGAGTCTTAATATCTCTCCCGTCTCAACATGTGCTTTGAACTTTCAATGTTTGGAAGATGCTTTGGGGTTCCAACTGGGCTTGGAGTTCAGGGTGGTGAATCTTGAGAGGGACTGGGACTGGAAAGTTTCCTTGATCCCATGGCGTGAAGGTACTTGCGAAATGGGTGCCTTTGAGAGTCGAAAAGTGGCAGACGCAAAATTGCAATTGTCAAAGGCGGCAGCTGCCCCAGTGTGCGCGTGCGTGCGTGCGTGCGTGCGTGCCTTGATTGTGTTTTTCAGCCCTGGGACTGGACCTTGGTCTTCATCTTCATCTCATCTCTACCTACCTACCTAAAGATCAATCATCACTCAATACTGTTGAGGCTGCCACAGATTGAAAGCAGCCATCAGGGTTCTCCAGTCATAGAAGATTCTCGTGATCAAATGATTGGCAAGCAGCACGCCGAGTGGGACTGCAATGGAATTGAGTGTATGTGGCGATACCCAGGTCCCACGCAAACAAACCGTATTGTATTATCTTGCGAGAACGAACATGTCAATGGGTTCAAGATCAAATACTTTTGAAATCTCATCATTTTACAGCATTTGATCACCGCGGCAGTATAGTATAGATTTGTGTGTTAGGTTCCAGTCGGGTGGCTGATGTAAAGCATGGCATGGATCGAAGGGCCCCGTCCGTCGTTTTTGCCTTCCTGACCGAAGAAACGTGGGAAGAATCAAAGTTTCGTTCCCTCTACAATTCACTTTTGCGCCTCCAAAAAATAGCACCAAACAAAAAATAACATCTCGGTTTCCACTGTAAGATAAGATGGGATGAACTTTATTATCCCCGCCCCAAACCAGAACCGAAATGGCCCTTCTTTCCAACTATACATACTTTTTTACCCTCCGGCGAACTCTTTCCTGAATTCTTTTTTTTCTCTCTCTCTCTCTCTCTCACACACACACACACACACACACGCAACCACCAACCGCCAAATATCATCGCCAATTGGCACAGCAATTGCTATATTGCAGGCAAGAAAGATATCGCGCAAAGCCTTTCTACCGATCACAGGTTCTACCCAGTAAGTAGGTATTGTGGAACATTCCTCTCCCATGCACACGCTCTGACTTGGAGCCTCAGCGCGCGCAGCAGTTCAATTCTCGCAACACATACGCTTCTCTCGCCTTGAAAAAACCATCTACATCTCACCCTGATCATCAATCATCATGACTTCCTACAACATGGCTCATCACAACGGGGCTCAAGAATTTACCGACATCAACGAACAGGCCCTTGACATGATCAGGGGTTATATGGAATCCCGCCACCCACGGGGCTACCCCGCCTACCTCGATATGAGGGTGGTGTTTGAGGAACTTTGCGAATCTCTTCGCTACGGTCCCAAGCCGCTCCCCGTGGACTGGGCCAAGCTTGATGCACTCCTTGCCTGGGCTGACCCGTGGTCTCGATACGTCGATTACCCCATCTCCGAGGCGGCACGCATCCAAGGCCTGATTCCTAATTTGGCCCGACCTGAAGTAATCACGGCGGTTCGCATTCTTGCCTGGGGTGAGCAAGCCAATAACCAAGACAAGGAAAAGCCTTGGACAGAGTTTGTCAGAAAACTTCAAAGAGCCGCGGCCATTGTGGAAGGCGATTATCCCCGCGTGTTTTACTGGCGCGACGCCGAGTTCGACAACCCTGACTGGGTCGCTACCCATGTCGAGCCCCGTTGGACACCCATGCGTCCTCTGTCTAGGCTGATGAGGCTCAATGAGGCTTTTCGGGAGGACTCGGACATGTTCAAGGAAGCGATGGATTGGCCCAAGCCAGACGACTCCTCCAACAAGGACGACGACGAGGACACGTCCGACGAAGAGACTAACATCGACACGCCCGACGACACGTCTGACGAGGAGGCGTACTCGGACGCGCGTGAAGAGGGACGTGCCAAAGATGTCTGGCGTGTCGAGAACAGTTTCTCGGTAGATGATGGATGGGGCCCCAAGCCCGGAGCATGCAACGACAGAGACGACGGGGGCTGGGAGGATTGCTCTGAAAAGCAGGAGCAAACTGAATCTGAGGATGACGAGTCGTCAACCCCTTTGGGATGGAAGTACCCGGGTGATGACGACGAGGGCTCCAAAAATGAGGATGCAGGCTCTGACGGTGGCGATGACAACGTTGCAGGAAACGAGAATGTCAATGGTCCCGATGACGAAGAGATGGAGCACGGCCGGCACGAGTTTGAGCACCTACACAAGCGTATGTTGAACCTCGCGAAGGATTACCACAAATTCGTAGCGAGCAATGCGGCGGCGTACGACGAGCTAACCGACGAGTTGGACGAAGCAAGACGCAAGCTCGACAGCCTTGAGGATAAGCATCTGGAGAATCAGCGGAAGCTGCATGGCAAGATCCGCAGACGTGATCTCAAGATCAAGGAGTTGCGCTGGGAGCTTGAGGATCTCCGGGCCCAACACGGGGCCTGCGCCAACGCGTCGTCATGATGGTGAGTGATATCCAGAATGGAGTCGAGATTGGTCTTGCGGACACCTAAATTGATGGGATGTCTTTGAACATACGGTTTGAAGCGTTTACCACGGCACCAAGCTATTGCTGGCGGGCTTCGAGGGTAAAAATGCAAGCCTTGAACTCGTACTAGAGGGCGTTGTATTTCTCCTCTTTGTCTATGGATATGAACTGCTCCTTTATAACGAAGTTACCCTCTTGGAGGGTCTCCGCGCTGACGTTGGAGGGTCGGGTGAATGGGAATCTATAGTTCCTATAGGCCTTATAATTCTCCTTATCAATATAGGTGAGATAAGGGCCGAGGTCTTCTTTAAGTTCCTCGGGGTCGAAAGATTAAGGAGTATGTGGTTCTTCTCGTCCTAGAGGAGGTGCTCGTCGGTGGTGGGCTGCTGTGGCGCCCCAGAAGCAGCGCTCGAGGTGCCATCGCTGTGGTCGTTTTCAGCGAGGCCCTTGCCCTTGTCGCTAGGACTTTTTGTCGGTTAGGCCCTTGGAGAAGGTAGCCGAGGTGCGGCGAAAGAAGTCCGTCGCAGTGGTCTGCGTTTGCTTGGGCTTGAGGTCTTCGGCAAGGAAGCGGACATCCTTCTCGCCGCAAGCCTCGAGGGCTGGAACGTTAGGCTTCGCCATAGTCGTTTAGCTAGCCAAATCAGGGCAGTCAGATCGTCTTCTTGGCACGTTTCTGGTGCCTGCCCGCTCAAAGGAAATCACGTCGTGGATACTCTTGTCATACACGCAGCCTGCTTCGATACCGATTCCGAAAATAGCGCAGAATTGCGCCCAGATGCCGAGGGTGCCGGTGGCGAGGGTGGCGCGGGTGGCGGTGAGGTTGTGTTTGGTGTCGATGGGGAGGAGGGAGGATAGGGGGATAGG
>Ga0247765_1000078_pt1 | contig 72676 bp, 58 predicted proteins | sample UWRJL106311C6_FD_179949 | JGI IMG/M metagenome (GOLD analysis project Ga0247765, IMG submission 179949) | Plant litter microbial communities from Arlington Agricultural Research Station in Wisconsin, United States - UWRJ-L106-311C-6 | ecosystem: Environmental > Terrestrial > Plant litter >... | reverse complement strand
TGTTTTGTGATTTCAACTCTAACTTTTACCTCAACCAAGACTGGAAGGAAGCGGCACAGAATACATAGGTAGGTAAGGAGGGAGGTATCTCACCTTCACCAGCGTACCTGTTAAGTTCAACCCCGTCAAATTCCGTCCAATCCCCACTCCGATCTCGGTCTAGGTAGGTACCTAGTGATTGAATCCAGCTCCCACACATGCACTTACTCTCTCCACCAGTGTGGCCTTAACCTGCCTCGGGCGGGACATGGACTGCGCCGTACCGTGCCGTGGGGTTGGCATGTCCGGCCTGGTGTGTAAGCAAAAGTACCAACCGTTTTTCACCTTGGTGGTGTTGGTAGGGTTGGTATGGTCTGCCTGACGCCGTAGGCGGGCATGGAGGGCATGAGGTGGCGAGCGGGCGGGCAAGCGAGGGAAACGTAGGGCGGGACTGAGAACGCAGGTTAGGTATTGTTTGGTCAAAGTTTCCGGCGTGATTGGATTTGGAGCTGTATGTTGGGTAAGAAGGTGAGGTAGATTGGACGGCTGGATGTGGGTTGCTCTGCTTGATCCCGACGTGTAGCATATTCGGATCTTTCTACTTAATCCGAACGGTGTCGATGGGAAGGGCGAAAGGAAAAGATTCAGGAGAGAGAGAGGTCGATGTCGGAGGAGGGGTAGGTAATAAAAAAAAGAAAAGACAGTCAAAACCGTTGGTTGGCGACTGGACTCGCCGCCCTCGCCTCCCTTCACCTCATCACTGTCCTATCCATACACTAGGGAACTGGATCTTTTCACAAATACCGACAACCAAGTGGGATACTGGTGTCATGCGCTCGCAGGTATTCCCGTTCCCTCAGGCCACGTACATCCACCAGCCAACATCGCTGACTGTAGGCATATCATGAACTTCGCAAATCCATAGCAGTGGCACTATCAAGGGTGCAGAGCTTGTCAGTCGTCAAATGTTTGACGGCCGCAACAGCCACACGGATGCAGCCAACACAATCCTAATCCATTTGACGCCCAACCTAACAACTCACAAATTTCATGATTATTCTCGCAAGTCAGGGTCTATGAACTTCCCCGCTCGCGCAAGTGCTCAGCTGCCCAGGGTATATCCTCCGTGTGTCCTTCCCCATAACCTGACCGTAGACTACCAAGATGACGGACATCCCAAATTCGGCGTGTCAGTTCTGATATTCCTTTCTTTACCACAATAATTGACAACCCTATTCCTCCCTTGCAAAGTCATCCACAATCCGAGCGCCCTATTGCCATTTCACCCTGGCCTAACAACGGCGCCAATTTTGACTCCAATAACACCTGCTCCCAACCAATTTTTGCCCTGCCGCCTTCACAGTCTACTCATTCGCCTGACGCTGCATGAGCTTGAAATAAATGGTCAAATGCAACGCTCCAAATGAGTCCCGGCCGATCTAGCATGCTCAACTCTCGATAGAGTCCAAAACCAACATTGTATCTAAGGTGCCTAGGTAGCTACTACTAGCCTATCCTGATATATGCTAGACAGGCTGCGTTCACTTCAGTCCCCCGTCTGATCCGCGCGGTAGCATATTGTACTTGGCCACAAGTTCTTCGATCTTCGGAATCAGCTCTGGAATTCGAAAAGGCTTTGATATGACATCATCCTGCCGTCTTTAGTTAGTCCAGCCCCCCACTCAGGCATCTGGGGAGGGACTTACGACACCCGCCGCCTTGGCGTTTTCAATCTGCTCAGGCCTCGCATATGCTGTCACAGCAATGATAGGAATGTGTTGTGTGATGATCCCTTCGCTCTCCAGTCGTCTAATCTCACTCGTGCATGTCATTCCGTCCATGATGGGCATCTCCAGGTCCATTAGAATCACCGAGATGTTGCGCCGATTCTCCTTGTCACCACTGCTTCCCGAACAACACGACCATGACAGTAGGGATCCCTTGACCACCGCCGCCTTCTCCTCATCCCAGAATCTCGACTGCCGCAGCGCCTGCAGCGCCTCCCCACCGTGGTTGGCAACATGGGTCTTGTTGCCCGAAAGCTGAAGCTGCCGTTGGAGAACCTTTTGGTTGACAAGATTGTCCTCGACAATTAGGACGTCCAACATCCTGGCAGCATCATTGCTAGATGCTAGCATGGTGGCGCTCGGAACAGACTGTAGAATCCCGATGCTCGGGACCGGTGACCTGGTCAGCTGTTGAGTTGGCGACATCGGCATAAGGAGCTTTGCCGGGTTTATCTGCGGCGTAGGCATGGCTGCTGACGGGTCAGGCTGCGGATTGTTGGCCCGACGAACCTTGATGTAAAAGGCAAAGGTGCTGCCTTCGCCTTTTTGCGATTCAACGCCGATTTGGCCGCCTTGCTTCTCGGTAAGCGTGCGACAAATGAAAAGACCAAGACCTGAGCCGCCGTACTGGACATGAGTCCTAGGGCTGACCTGGGAGAAGCGCTGGAACAGAATCTTTTTCTCGTCGTCATCTAATCCGGGCCCCGTGTCAGTCACAGCAACGTGGAGGTTCAGCTTCTCGCCGTCGGCCCAGTCCGCACCGTCCGTGACGTCTTCTTGGTCCGGGTACCTCGCCGGGATGTAGGCCATGCCCACACTAGCCACGTCTTTTGACGCTCCCAAGCTGATGACGATAGAGCGCGATGGCCGTCCCTGCGTGAACTTGATAGCATTAGTCATCAAGTTGATGAGTACTTGGCGCAGTCGCGAAGGGTCCAGCTTCACCCAGTCCACGGCTAGGTCTTTATAGGACTGATCAACCTGGAACTGGCCCTTAATGTCGTTCGAGTTGAGCTCCGACTCGAACATCTTGAGAACGTTCCTTACCACTACGACGGGCTGAACATCGATCGGCGTCACTAGGAGCAAGTTTGAGTCGAGCTTGGACAACGTCAGGATATCGTCAACAATTCGTTTCTGGTGGCTCGCGCAGAGGGCGATGGTGTTAGCAGCCTCCATGCAGCTGTCGACCAGTGTGTCCCAGGTAGTCGACCCATCCGGCGCGGCATCGCCCGTCTTGTGTCGATTCAGGGACGATGCGATTTCGTCGGCACACTGCAAGATCGCGCTCAGCGGGTTCCGCATCTCGTGGCTCGTAATATCAATGAAGTTCTCCTGCTGTCGCTTCAACTCCACCGCCTCGTCGCGCCGCTGCTTTTGGAAGTCCTCGGCCCATTTCTGTTGTGAAATGTCCGTTATGCACCCGAAGATGCTCTTCAGAATACCGTGCTCGTCTTTCTCGGGGTACGCGCTCATAAGACTCCATTTATCAACTGAGTGGCCGTCCTGCAATCGGCGGGAGCCTTTGAAGCGGAACTCGTGCGTAACAGCTACTTTCTCCTCGACAAGAAGGCGCCAAACACTCTGAACACCCGGCCTGTCTTCATCTCGGATGCTTTGCATCCATGCGTCAACCGTGCTGCTGCTCTGATCGTGGCCTGAGATCTTCCACCACATCTCATTGCAGTACGTGATGCGGCCTGTGCCGTCTGTGATGAACATGCCCACGGGGCCGAAATCAGCCATTCGTGTGAATCGGTTCTCAGACTCGACAGCCTCTTGCGTGCGCAGGTGCAACTGCTGAGACAGGTGCTGTCTGTCCAGATCAGCCTGGCGAGCAGCTCGTTGACCTCGTCTGATTTCCTCCTCGAGCAAGACTACAGATGCCATCGAAGTAGCAAGTTGGCGCTCGAGAAGGTTAAAAAACAGCTGATAATCCGTGTCGTATGTCCGTCGAGGGTTCACACCTAATATCATAAAACCTACGACCGAATCGATAGTGGTTGTAGGGTGAACTGGGAAGACAATGATAGTGCGGCAGGGGTCGCCAAATCCTCGCCACGCGAGACCATGAAGCAAGTCGCTGGGAAAGGTCCCATCGTCCTGGCTGAGCACAATAGGGGTGGATGAGTATGCCATCGACTCCTTCAGATATGGAGCGAAGCCTTCTTCACTCGACTTCAAGTCGATGTTTGGGATAGCAATCGGGTGTCCGTCTGGCACTCCGATGGACCCTTCGAGCACGATTTGCGGAGGCCCGGACAGCGTAGACGAGTGCATAGACGAGATGTCGCTCTCATTATCCCCATCGGCCACGGAATAGAGCAAGGCAAAGGGTACATCGTACTCGTTGTACTCCAAGCCCTTCTGCACCTGCCTCCAGAAACTCTTGACATCACACGCCTGGGCTGTCTTGACGCCAACCTCGCGGAGCGTCAGCATCCTGCGCTCGCTGATCTTGCGCCGAGTGTTCTCGAAAGCCGGGTTGTATACGGCAACTACATTTCCATCACCACCAACCAACGGGATGAGGGCCCAGTTGAAGAACGTCTCCTCAAGGAACCCGTGACGCGTTAGGAAGAGCAGATCATCATATTTCATTGTCGCATCTCCGTTATTCCATGCTGCTTCGAGGATGGGCCGGATATCGTCCCAAATCTCAGACCAACCCTCCTCGTATTTCTTTCCCATCATATTTGGGTGCTTGGACCCGGCGAGTGTCGTGTATGCCTCATTGTAAATAGCGACATGGTCATGGCCCCAATACATGGCTGCGGGGTGAGGGCTGCCCATGATCATGTTAGACATGATGCGAAGATCGGAGGGCCAGTCCTCGACGGGACCGAGCGATGTGGAGGCCCAGTCAACCGACCTCGCAAGGCGGTGGTGCGGAGTTAAGTTCGGGTCATCGAGTGGGATTCGGGTCCAATCGAAGGTGGTCTGTAGCTGGTTTGGGTGGGTTAAGTCGTCCATGGGAGTCATGGACTCATCCATCGCTGTGCCAGGTCTGCTGCTGACATCCGACAGTGAACTATGGAAGACACCAGGTGAAGGAACTGCCATGCCAAAGTAGTCACCACCGGCATTGTTGTCATCGCGCCCTCCGGCTAGCTCTCTGCGTCCACGGCTCCTCATCGCTGCCTCATGGGTCAGCACGCCAGGTGAAGTGGGTGTCAAGGAAATAATATTGGTGCTACCGCATACGAAGCGGAACCGTCGCCTGTTCGTCGAGCATAGCCATTTCACCCCTCCATATTCCATAGACTGAGGATTCGCGCCGAGGGACTCTCTATCGTTGTCGACGGCGAGAATCCAGCTTTTAAAGCGTAAGAATTCGGGGCTGTGATCGGGATCTGCAGTGTCGGATTGGAGACACTGTAAGGTCTCGCGCGCCGCCCTGAGAGCAGCATTGATGAATACGAGGCTTAGTGACCCCGACTCGAAATTAACAGGGTCGTCGAGGTCAACGACGAATGTCGGTCTCTGGTCATTGTCAAGAAACTCAGCAATGCCTATACCCTGCAGAATCTGGGCAGAGGACGCTAGTGGGCGACCCTCTGGGCTGCGTGACATGCTGGGGGGGCCGACCGATGACCAACTGCCAGGCGTGCCGGACGATCGAGCAGGACTAGCGGCACTGGCTGCGCTGACCTGCCCCTTAGGCAGGCGCAACGTTGTTATCCCGTGATGATCGTGTACGGCGCCCATAAGAGATGCCGTGAGGTCCAATGAGCTAATGCCCAGAGGTCTGCCAGCCATATGCTTGGAGGACGAGGTTGAATAGAATCGGAGTGCTGTGAGGGCAAGATCGGTAGCCTCCAGGTCGCCTGGATTCTGAGTGATTGGTGGCAGCGACAGACTCCCGGGAGGGGCCAGGCGCGGCTTCTTGAAAGGGGATTCGAATGTGGGCGTCATGCGCTTCTCGGCCTCAGAAGGCCTTTTGCTTGAGCTTGATGAGAGGTCCTCTGGCGAGGTACGACGGACGGGGGGGTAAAAGGTGGAAGGTGTTGATGGCGAAAGAGGTTCAACGAGACTCAGGGTTGGGCAAGGGCCCGGGTCATGCCGGTTGGAGTTGGGAATCTTAGAACTCGCAATCCGGCTTCCTGGGTCGCCTCTGGCGGCAACTGGGTGTGGACAATTCGCAGCAGGGCGGCGTGTTGCGCAGAGAGGCGGGTTAGGGACCGTGAACGGGATATGGAAGTCGGGAGATGTGGGTGAAGGCAGAGCAGTGACTCGGGGAGGGGGTGAGTCCAGACCAGGCACGTCTGGGGGGGCGATGCTGGCGTCGATTCTGATTTCGAGCTTCATGAAGAGAGAAGTAAAACGACCAAAGCTGGTCTTTGAGGGGATGCGGTTTGTGCTGTTGTTAAACGGAAGGGTGCTGGAGCAGCTCGCAGGGAGTCGGCCAAGAAGTGAGTAGCAGGCCGGCTTGTCGACCGACGTCCGGGGCCAGTAACACGGGGATGACAGCCAGGCAGGGGCTCATGCACAAGACGGAGCCCAAGCTGGCGGCCATTGACGAGAGGGTGATAGGCAGAGTTCGCGGGGCCGTGGGACTCGATGAGGGCCACCGCGATAGCCGGAACTTGATCGGAAGTACTCGTCGAAGGCAGGGAAACAGCGGCAGTCTTCCTATTCGGTGGCATATGGGGTTCGTGCAGCACGACAAGTCATAACCGGAGACGAGAGATCAGAATCCTTTTTGTCGTTGTCTGTCGACACTGAGAGCACACGCAATCGACCCTAGCGTCTGCCGTCCTCCCTCGCCCCGGTTGTTGTGTCTCTGGTCTGCCGACGACGACAGGCATTGGGTACATGTGTGAGCCGAGGGAAGAACGAGCGGCGACGACAGCAAACCCACGTTGTCCAGAATCTCACCAGTACTGGTTGTGGCAATAGACTTTGCGCTGTCTGGATTTCTCGGGAACTGGGTCGGGCTGACTGGGCAGTGTCGGGGCGAGAAACGGAGAGACTGTTCGCAGCGGAGGTTGCAAGGTAGTAGGTGCAGTGCAGCAGCTACCTGGAGTAACCTGTCCGAACTCGTCTTGGATGGCGCCTGCCGGCTCGGGAGCTCGATGTGCCTGGTGGGGGAGGGGGCCGAGCTAACGTTAAGCTTCAACACGGACTGGAGCCGCCAGAGACAGTGGCAGCTTCCCAACGTGGGTGGGTATGGGAAACTTCCTCTGGTCGTTGATACCTGACGCCTCTACTTTCTGACTGCTCGCACGCAGCGCGAGGAGAGACGGGACTGGTCACGAGAGGCTTTGTTGACGATGCGGCACGGTGCAGGTGGAGGGGGAACTCTGCCCATGGCAGGACCAGCAGCTTCTACAGGACAGGGGTCGTGGAGGTCGATTGAGGTCTGGAGCCCTCCCTGCAATTTGCCCAGTCGACGACAACGGCTCCTCTAACTGCATCCCTGCAGCCAAACACGGGCCCCAAACACCACTGTCGAGGTGGGACCTTGAGGGACTCAACGTTAAAACTCCCGCTCGCTCTTTCCCCACAGGGCTTTCCACTACCTAGCTATTTTTTTGATCTCTTCTTTTCTCCTGAGCCCCCACGCATTCACTCACCTTTCATCATGACATTTTAGTTGGCGTTCATGCCCAGCTTTTTGTAAGGTTGAGACGGATTTCAAGTTGGTGACCAGTAGACTTTTCTGTCCACCCTTCCTGAGCGGCTTGTGCTTCCGAGGAGAAGTCTCAACCGAAAGCCACGGGGCTTGGGAAAGTGGCTTTCACTGCTCTGACTTGGTTATATCCTCGGTCGTGCCTGGGTAGCTTCATGCTGGGGGGCCGATCTTGCTCTTGCTGCCTACTCGCTGTTCTCTCACGCTCATAACCACTGAAACCCTGAAAAGGCTTCGTCCGGCTGCTGAATGCGCCGAAGCAGACGCAGAAAACTCGGTGTGCTTGCAGACAGCAACGATCTGCCCACAAGGAGCGAGCGTCGCGGATTGCGGTGGGCAGATGTGAAATGTGGTGGGCTGCGTCGATCTCTTGTTCTGGAAGGGCCCATTTTCGATATCCTTGCTTGGCTTACAGGAGCCCAAACGCCCACCCATAGTGGGCAGGTCGCTGACAGGCTACAGTCCAAAAAATGGCCTGATGTTGAAGACGGAAATTCCCATCTAGCCGCAGAGCGGCAATTCGCCAATTCCCATGTCACTGGCTCACTGGCCGCCACCGACAAGCTTCGGCGATGGTTGTTTTGACATGTTTGTCTTCTTCTTCTTTGTCCCTATTATTCTCGGAACAAAGCTTGCGGGCGATCCCGCAATTATTTTAGAGTTGGGACCTGGGAGATCCAGGCACAGAGTTGTGGGGCACCGAGGTGGGCTGGGCGCAGGTACACAACGAAAATCCGTTCCGGCATCTGCACAATGGGCTCCGGGCTCCGAGTTTTTGAACAGATAAGTCATACTTGCGTCGAACAACAGAAATAATCCTTCGAGGCTCGGACCGTCCAATCGAATTCCATGGGCTATCTCATTGTGGATATAGCGGCAACAGATTCTCGTCATCGTTTGTAATCGATCCTTCCGCGAAGACAACGACGAGATTTCATGATGAGTGTCTGCAGGCGCTGCAGCCAGTCGTGATCTCTGACAGCCGGAGGCGGTGGGGTTTATTCGAGCCCGACGGATCCCACATCGTGAACTTTGGCCAACTGGTCCTCAAAACTTTGATGATCTCGCAGCTCCGGCCTCTTTATTAGCTGCACAGGCAGGAGACTGCAATGCACTCAGCCCAGCAGCTGCCTCGATTGCGCCTACATAAGGCCACCGGACCCGATGATCTTCGCCGCGGCATGGACACTTTGCATTCCGGGACTGGATTCGATACGGGCCGGGATCAAGACAATTCGCGGGTGGACCGCTGGTGCTCGGCGCTGCGTCAACCACTGCAACCCCATCGATCTTAGGGCGCCCGTGATCACGGGTGTGGCGCCCGCGTCAAACTTTTACCGAGACCTTTTTGAATCTCCGGAAGGGATATTTTTGTCGCGAACCCCTGTGAGACGGGCATTCCGTTGCTAGGAACACCGAAACACGGCGCCGTAATGTACAGACAACGAAGCTGCAGGGAGCATGGTGCGGCCATCAACTTATTTCTTTGTGTGACTATACGATTTCGTACTGTGGGGCTTCCAAATCTGTTTCCAAGAAAAGCTCAGGTTCAAGGTTTTGGAGGGAGCTCGGACCATGTTTAGGCTTGGCGACACTAACAATTTCCAAGCTCTTGGCTGAGCTCGCCCAGTCTTTGCTTAATGTCTCGTTACCCCGCAATCCCGCTGCTTGAGCCACGGCTCGAGGCAAGCTGACAATGCTGCCCTTTCCCTACGATTTCTGCTACGAATTGTGAAGTGTCTGGGTTGACTCTGATCGGACCTCGAGCGAGTGAGAGAGTGATAGGGGCTGTCACACAACCACCTATGGTCCCATGTTCAGCGCCTGGTGAAGCCGGAAACGATTGCTGGGGCCACAAATGTGCCGCGATGGCGCGTAGCGTCCAATTGCTCCTTCCTTCCCAACCCGGCTCTTGTGAGCAAAAATGGCACAAGAGGCTCGAGTGCGACCAGTCACAGCGAGGCAGAAATCGAGCGGCGATCGCTGAGGCGGGGGGCGGCTTTCCAACGATAACGATAATGGCCTTTGCGGCATTGAAAGCGACCCCAACATGGAGGTGGTCAGACGCTGGCATTCTGCTCAAAGCACCAGCAGCAGGTGTGCAGAAGGAGTTGGCGACCCCTGTCACTTCCCCGCGATACGCCGATGGGATTGGACAGCGCCGGGCGCTTACACACCGCCGCGGTCATACCCCTCCGTCTCTCCGATTGGGCACCACCTTGTGATTGACCTGCCACCCGCATCTTCAGGCTGCTCGGCATGGGTCTTCCTCGCAGCGGGCGGCAGTGTGGGTGGAAGCGCAATCTGACCCTGTCCTCTCAGTCAGTCAGTTTTGCTGTCTTAAATCGGCACCCTTGGCCCCCTCTCCCCCTTCTAACCAGTTGAGAGGTCTTTCCGTCAGCCAGTCTTACTGTCGTCCAAAGTCGACTCCGGGTTTCCTGGACAGCTCAATGTGAATGCGAGCCAACCCCCAGCTATCGCTGGCAAAAGGACAGAGAGTGCGCAACCGCCCGCCTATGTCGATCGTACCCCGTTGCATCCGCCCATCGAAAATCCGGGACTTCGCGAAAACCGTCGAGAGGGGCCCATCCCCGCGAAATCCGGCAAAAGTCGATCGCTCGAATTCGTCAGAAGAGATTGTGTGAGAGCGAGACAAGCACAGAGAGACATGAAGATGGCGCGCACATACAAAATTCTTCACCGGAGATGGAGAGTCAAGCGACCGCTGTACTGGGCAATGTTGCCAGAGCTGGCGCTCACAATCGCCGTGCTCGTCCTGTTCGGCATCCAGCAACCGGATCTCTTTCGATCGCTGTTCTGGAGGATCGGATATGAGCTGAGGATGAACTCTAATCCCAATATCATCCTCTACGCATACGCAAACCACCAACCGCTCCCGAAAATTCCGTTCGTGTGGTCAAGGGAGTAAGTCTCATTGCCGATTTACGGTGTGTCTGACCGGGATTGCTGACTCGGCCTTGCAGTCTCACCAACTTCAATGTGGCAATCTCTATCGTCTCCTTATTCACCCTCCTGGGCAAGATGATTATGGTCATCATGAAGGTTTATTATCCCATCTTCGGATTAGGCGTTGGCGTCATCTTAACAGCGCTCTACTCCGTGAGCGTGTACGGGCAGATGGGACCCGACAACCTCGACCCGCGATATCCCAGTGCGATTCCGTGGTATATCAAGGAGAGCTGCTCCATTGCTGCCAAGTACAGGATTGGCAACAAGTGCATCATGGCCAAGGCTACCTTTGCGGTAACTGTCATCTTCTTGTAGGCTTCAAACCCGCCTCTTCAACGGTGCAATTTTCTAACTAAATTCGCAGGGCCTTTTACGCCTTCAATCTCGTCCTCGCCGCCTGGGCGATGTGGCCGAACCCCGAGCTGGACGTTCCGGCTGACGAAGAAGAGGACGACCACGTCCACGCGAAGGAGCAGGTGGAGATGCAGCCCACGACGCCGCGCGGCGTCCCGTTCACCCCAAGGACACAAGCTTTCCACACGTTGGATAGGAAACTGCCACTCCGCGGCTATGCCTAAATATTATAATCCCACCCCATATTCACCCTAACCTAATACCCGTCTCAGAGACAAGATTTGCCCGTTGTCCACACCACAGAATCCCCTTTATACCCAACCTCGCACAATACACCCACATTATGCCTTGAGCATCTCACCGATGGACATACTCTGCCATCGTGTTTGTATACATTATATTTTATCTCACCTGGCTTGAAATCGCTACGGTGACGGAACAGAGGAATATATTCCCGACCCCTTTTTTAGGGCTCGTTTTGGGAATCTCATGGGAGCGAAGCGGATTGGATCGAGCGCTTAACGACCTTGATTAGTAGCGTTTCTGTTGCTACCTGTATCTTCTCGTTGTCGCTCTGTTTGAGGGGTGGTGTCTTTCTGGAGTTCTGGGGCAGACGGAAACGGCTTCCTCATTTGTTGCTTGGTCTGTCTATTTTTATCAGATGTGTAGCATTGTCATGCCAAGGAAGACAATCAAAAGTTGAACCGCCAAAAGATTCGACGTCAAACTATGTGATTTCTTTTTGTCGATATCCTCGATAGGTATTTCTCCACGCGATCCTCTGTCGTCGTTGTCAAGATCGACGCCCAAATACACAATCGCAAAATACCACAGATGATAGCAAGGAAGCTACCTGAGGCACCCATCCCAGGCCGTCACCCTTCATATCCACCCCCATTCGCCTCCTCCAGGTCCAACAACACTGCACTCGAATCCGGCATTGTAACAACCACCCTCCCCGCGTCATCCACCACGACCGTTTCCCCAATTGTAACATTTGCCAACCTCACCGGTTTCCCCTTCGCCAGCTCCCAATTGTAGTTCCACCCGTCAAAAGTGATCCCCGTGATTGCATCGCTCCCATTGGCAAGCAGTCTACGAACCGGCACTGGCGTACCAGGTTTATGGTTCTCCAACGCAATCGTATACTTCCGTTCCGGCCGTGGCGGGACCACAGACAGTTGTTCCAACCCATGGCCCGCCACGGTGGTGTTGTAGCTGTGCATATTGAGGATGACAATACGGGCGAGACGGGTTCCCTGATAGGTGTAGGTCGCGTAGGCGGAATCGTGAGGCAAGGGGGTCACACTCTCTTCCGCTGCTGGTGAGAGCGCAACAACCCGGGCAGAGCGGGAGATGAGATTGCCTAGGGCAGCGGCAACGAAGATGCTGCCGTAGTAGGGGGCTTTAGTGCCGATAGTCGCGTTAGTAGTGGATACGGGCTGCCAGGCGGCGTAACGGTAGTTGGTTCCCTGATGCATGTGCACGCGTTTGAAGCCGACACTGGCCGAGTACAGGTTGAAATCAATGCCCCAGAGGGCGGCGCCAAATGTGTTGGAGAGGCCGGGACGGCCTTGGTTGTATAGGGAGTTGGTCTCTCCGAAGACAAGAGGTGGGGCGAGAGGGTCCATGGCCCTAACCTTGTTGTACTCGGTGATATGGGCGTCGACGGAGCGCCGGGTGATGGTGTGGTTCATCAACGTGCCTTGGAGAGTTACACCTGGGGATTCCGCCCCGCTAATATAGCTGAGGTAGTATCGTTAGCCCAGGGCTAGAAGCTGACCAGGGGAGATTCTAGGGGGATCCGAGGCACCCACTTGTGAGTTGAAAATAACTTGATGTTCCCTTCTGAGTTCAACCCCGCCTCCCATGCCGCGGGCGCCTTCAGACGGTTACCGACGCCGCCAAATGCTGGTGCTATGTACCCATACCGTTCGGTCGAAAATTCGGGGCAATATTCATCGACGAGTTTTTGAACAGCACGGGTACCATTGAGCCATTGCCAGACATATGTGCTCTCATTCCAGCTAGGCGGTCTAACCGGTCCCTGGGTTGAGGTTGCGAAGAGGTCGGCTTCATTCCCGTATTGCCACATGTATAGCTTACCTCCGCCCAGGGCCTTGCACACCGGTGGCACCGTCTCAAGCAACGACTGCCAACCAACCGAATTGTTCCCACCAAGTCCTAGATTGAGCCCATGGGAGAATTGGACGCCCTCCCAAGTATCATACGATTCGAAGTATGAAGGCCCAATGAAGATGGTAGTCGGGTAGTCTCGCGAGCGCTTGTCATCGAAGGTGCCATTGAGGGCATACGGAAGGGAGGCATTATACAGAGCATAGTCCTGTGTATTACCTCCAACCCGAATATAAGGCTTGGAGCCGCTGATTTTTTCAAGGTTCTCGAGTAGTTGTCCCGAGTAGGTATTGGGATGAGAATGGTTGCCCGCGAAGTCAGGGAAGCTAGAGAACTCGATGCTGAAACTCACATATCCATCAAAGACATCGCTTCCCTGTATGGTGGATATGTTGACCAGATATTGGGCGGTTCCCACAAGAGTCTGGCTGAAAATGGCGCAGATCGAGAGAGGACGCATGGTGCTAGACTTGAGGGCGGTCAAAAGCAAGAAAAGGGTGGCAGTGCAGAGCCCGCAGGGAAGAGAGATAATGGGAAGAAGGCATAGGTAGTAATTGATACAGTCACCTAAAGGCTGCCGTCGGGACCGAGGGCAGGGTGAGAATATGTGCGCCTTGTGTCGGAGTATTTGTCCCGAGTCTCTGGCATTCTGCTGCGGAACCATGGTAACATGATATCAAGGATACCCATCGCGATTGAGTCTGGGAATGAAGTTCAGTCCGCCGGGATGAGCCTGAATGCATTCGTAGCCGGGAGATCGACATGGACAACCACAATTGGCCTAAACTGGAGCATCGTCATGGAAACCAGCGAGTGCACTGCGTTGCGATGTCCCAAGAAAGATGCTGAATTTGAGGACAATTAGGATTGGGTTTCACCAGGAGCGCCCGGCGCGAAAAGAGCTACAAAGAGAAACTGGACGTAAGGCAAATTCCCGACCGGAATGCTACAAATGCTGTGTGGCCATCTCTAGAAGTTGCGAGGCGCATGGTTCAAAATTTGGTACGACAGGAGGAGCAAAACAGGGGCATCCATCGTCGGGGAAGGAGCCGAGGATAGGCGCCTTCCGCATTCCAGAGCCGCTAACTAACATCCATGTGCGGAGATCATCTGATGATCAGCCAACCCTGTCGCTCCATTGAGCCGACGTCATCGAGAGAGACCAGGTGAGTAAGGAGCTTCTTGGAGGGGATTGACCACCTTCTGATTCCTCCGGCTGCATGTTTCCTGAATTGTCGGATCTGAAGAGATTTTAAAGGGCTAGACCACAGCTGATTCGCACCCCCCGTGCCGACACTTGACCTTCCGCCCCGCGCTTCCCCAAGGGGCAAACCGCCGGGATGGCATCCTTACAAAAGACCCTCTTCTCCGCATCCCGGGCCGCAACGAGATCGCTGTTCACACCGAGGCCAAGACTGCCAGTACAAATCTCACGGATAAGCATAACTCAAATTCACATGCGTCTGGCCTCAAGAATGGCTCCCAAGGTCGGCGAACCTCATCTCACAACTCCCCACTCCGCATCTCATCTCATCCCATCATTAACAGGTGCAATATCAGCTCCGAGATCCGTCCCTTTTCAAGCAGAACGTCTGCTATGTCAACGGCGAGTGGGTTCAAGCTCAGTCAGGCAAGACCTTCAAGGTCAATGGTGAGCAGTATCCGCCCCAGGCTCGTCACCTGCTTTCAGTCTAGGGGCAGTCCCTCACAACAGATCAACAGACCCTGCGACGGGAGAGCTCATCGGCGCCTGCCCCGAATTCGATGCCAAGGATACGGAGAAGGCCATCAAAGCTGCTGAGACCGCCTTCGAGACATTCCGGCATCAGACGGGGCGTAACCGCTCCAAGCTCCTGCGAAAATGGTACGACCTTATGGTAGAAAATGCTGACGACCTTGCGACTCTCATTACCTGGGAGAATGGCAAGCCGACGGCCGATGCTAAGGGAGAGGTGACCTATGCCGCCAACTTCTTTGAATGGTTCAGCGAAGAAGCTCCCCGTATCTACGGCGACACAATCCCATCCTCGATCCCTGGCAATCGCGTCTTTACTATCAAGGAGCCTGTCGGTGTCTGTGGTCTTATCACCCCCTGGAACTTTCCCGCAGCGATGATCACCCGGAAGATTGGCCCTGCTCTTGCTGTTGGATGTACCGTCGTCTGCAAAGCCCCTGGTGAGACGCCCTACACATCCCTCGCTATTGCGGAGCTGGCCCACCGCGCCGGCGTCCCGCCGGGCGTTGTCAACATTGTCACTGCGCTGGATAACACACCTGAAGTGGGCAAAGTCCTTACCACACACCCTACCGTTCGGAAGGTCTCCTTCACCGGCTCCACCCCAGTCGGCAAACTACTCATGCGCCAGTGTTCCGGAACTCTAAAGAAGCTCTCTCTCGAACTTGGTGGAAACGCTCCATTTATCGTCTTTGATGACGCCGACGTTGATGCGGCCGTAGCCGGCGCCATCGTTTCCAAGTTCCGCTCCTCAGGCCAGACCTGCGTGTGTGCCAACCGCATCTTCGTGCAGCGTGGCATATACGATGAATTCGCCACAAAATTCGCCGCCAAGGTCCACGAGTTCCGGGTCGGCAATGGTTTCGAATTATCCACTACCCACGGCCCGCTGATCCACCACCGCGCTATCGACAAGGTCGACCAACATGTGCACGACGCTGAATCCAAGGGTGCTCGCGTCCTTGTTGGCGGTCACCGGCTTGAGTCGCTTGGACCGAACTTCTTCGAGCCGACCGTCCTTGTCGGCATGACGACCGATATGGCTATGGCTAGTGAGGAAACGTTTGGTCCTGTTGCGGGGCTGTTCTCCTTTAATACCGAGGAGGAGGTAGTACGTATCGCAAACTCAACCCAAGTCGGTTTGGCTGGATACTTCTTCTCGCGTGATCTGGCTCGTGTAAATCGCGTGGCCGAGCATCTCGAGGTTGGCATGGTCGGTGTCAACACTGGTCTCATTTCAGATCCGGCGGCGCCCTTCGGAGGTGTCAAGGAAAGCGGGTTTGGGCGCGAAGGGTCACTGTATGGAATCGGGGAATACCAGGTAACCAAGATGGTGACATACGGGGGCATGGGGCTGCCTCTACAAAGCCAGTGATCATAGGTGGTATATACATGCTTTCTGAACAGTCAACAGGCAGGCACGTGAAAGACAGTCGAAGCATACAAGAGTCTCGGAAGGATCATACAAGTAATCATGCAGAACAAGTGGACAGACAACCGCGACTCTGAATAACATGAACACTTGAAACTAAATTTGAATTACATCAAGGCAATGAGAGCTAGAGGTAGGGCGAACTCAACACGCGAGGTTATTATTAGCTATTAGAGAATTTACGGGGGCGTCTATCCCGACGGTAGGTGCCGAGACAGAAGAGTCACCCCCTTCCACTATCCCATCCTCCCGTGGCCACCAAGACAGATTTTTTTGTTATGATTTTCTCGCCTTTCCTGTATCTCTCCCCCCCCCCCACACCCGCTCAACAACCCTTCCAATCTACCTGGGCTTTCCTCCAACCAGGTAGCCCTCAGGGCCATAGCCTAGAGACTGTCTTCTTGCGGGGTATACTTGGGTATCAAAAACACCGGAACTACACACCTTTCATGTACCGAGAGATCAGAAACGATCGAGAAAAAAAACGCAGCAAAAACGCGGGAGGGGGAATCAAGGTATCCGATATGAAAAAAATCAAAAGACTACTGCAGCAAACGAGGCAAAAAGGAAACCATGGCTTAGCAACAAACTCCCAAAAAGAGCCAGTTGCGTTCGCCCAACGAGGGTATCAGAGAACCAATCTCGGCAGGGTATCTTGAAATGCAGATCCGATTCCGACCAATTCCCGGGGTAGTGTGTTGTGTCCGGTCAGTGCCGCGTACAATGACCGACGATTGATGCTGATTGATGAGTTCGCTCTATTTTGGTTTTGGGGGATTTTCATAATCTATCCGACTTCGTATCTCATAAGAGATTCCAGGGTCCCGGCCCGGATGGGGCATCGTCATTTAAGCCGCAGCGGCGACAGCGGGAGTGGCCTGAACAGGCTTGGCGGGCTCCTCCGGGACAGCAGTCTCGGTCTCAGCAGGCTTAGGAGCCTCCTCAGTAGCAGCGGCAGTCTCAGCTGTGACAGCAGGAGCCTCCTCCTTCTTCTCCTCGGCCTTCTCCTCGGCGGCAGGCTTCTCGGCCTTCTTGCCCTTGATGGTAGCACGGAGCTTGGAGAAGGGGGAAGGCGACTTGGGCTTCTCAGCCTCGTCACCAGAGGTAGCCTTGTCCTTGTTCAGAAAAGCACCGACGAAAGGAAGCGAGCTCTTGCGCTTGTCGCTCTTCACCTCCTTCTTCGTCTCGCCATTGGTCGCAGGAGCAGCCTCAGCTGTCTCCGTGGGAGCAGCATCAGGGGCGGGAGCGGCCTCGGTGGTAAGAGGCTCGGTGGTCTCGACAGCTGGGATCACAGGAGCTGTCTCAGCAACGGGTTCGGTGGCGGAAACCTCCTCAGTGGTAGGAGTGGGCTCAGGCGAAGCAACCTTCTTCTTGCCAAAAGAGAGGTGTCCGAACAGGCTGGCGCGCTTGGTCGGAGTAGGCTTAGCCTCGGCAACTTCCTCCTTCTTCTCCTCCTTCTCCTCAGCAGGAGTCTCAGAGGCAACAGCGGCGTCAGGGACAGCGGCAGTCTCAGCGATGGGCTCAGCGACAGGAGCAGCAGTCTCCGAAGCGGCGGCCTCTGTCTCGGCGGCCTTGGTCTCAGTGGTAGCCTCAATCTTCTTCTCCTCCTTCTTGCCCAGAAGGCTACCGAAGATGGAAGCGCGCTTACGGCTTGCGGAGCGGCGCTTGGGTTCCTCCTCCTTCGTCTCTTCCTTCTTTGCCTCTTCCTCCTTGGGAGCCTCGGCCGCGGCAGCTTCCGTGGCAGGGGCAACCTCCGTGGTCTCCGCAGCGGCGGCCTCGGTAACAGGCTCCGGCTTCTTCTCCTCCTTCTTAAGAGCGGGCTTAAGCGCCTCAAGAGTCTTCTTGTAAGTGTCAGACTCGGTTACCGAAGCGGCAAGAGCCTTGGCCTCCTTGATCTTGGCATCCAACTGAGCAACCCAAGCGTCACGCTCAGCGGCGGTTGCGGCCTTGAAGGAGTGCTTGTGACCGTTGGCAGTGAAGGCGAACTTGTTGGCACCCTCCTTCTGGGGTTCGGAAGCTTCAGCCTTTTAATTTTCATTAGTATTTGTGGCTCTGAACCAGCTGGTAATCCGCTTACAAGGTGAATGGCGCCCTGGGGAGCGGACTTGTCTTTCTCGCCGAAAAAGAGAAGACCCTTGCCAGTCTCAGCAGCCCAGGCAGTAACGTGGTGGGCAACATCGGCGACCTTGTCGGCCTTAAAGTTGGTGGCAGCCTTCAGGTCAAGGGCATCAGAGCCGAACCAGAAGAACTTCTTAGAGTGGATGAGATTCCTGTTGCGGTTAGCCTTCACACTCGGCCGGAAATCTGGTTTCAAATAGACGTACTTGGGGAAGTTAGCACCCTCACCCTTGTGAGAGAGTGCACCCTCCTCGACGGGCTTCGCCTCTTCCTCCTTTGCCTCCTCAGCGACAGCGGGTGTCTCGGCGGTCTCGGCCGCGGCAGGAGTCTCGGTCTCGGTCTCGGTCGCTGGGACAACAGCGGCGGCCTCAGTAGTGACAGGTGTCTCCTCGGTGGGCTTGGTCTCAACGACGGGCTCGGCAGCCGGGGCGGTCTCGACGGGCTTGGTATCGGCCATTGTGAATGCGTGTGGGGTTGGTGCTTAGCTTGAGAGCTGGGTATCACAAAGAGTAGAGAAAAAAAGAAATGGGTATCAGGGTATCACTGAGAAACAGAGAGCAAGAAAAAGGGGAGCTAGCTCTTGTGTGATTTTGGGGATCACGAGATGCTCGGCACTGGTCTTCGAGACGCGGTGATTGAGGATTTGCTGTGGAAGAGAGGAGAGGAAGGTGCGAGAAGGCCGCGTGATGGCACCGGGGGGTACTTATTGCTTTATTGCGGGACGAGAAGTTCGGTTTCGGGTGGGCCCTGGAAAAAAACGGTAGGACTGTCCTGTGGTCCGTTCGCTCTGCAGCCACCTATGGGAAGCGAGGGCAAGCTGCCTGGATACTTCCGTTTCGGGTAGGAGACTCTTGGCCACTGCTCGGCAGAGGCAGACAAAGGGCGCGCAAGGTCGATGGCCAATGTCCAGTTGCTGGGAGAACACGAAATTGCCTGACCGTTTTTGGACAGGGATCTTGATTCTAGCGTGCGCTCACGCTGCAGCCACTTGGGGCTGTTACCCACACGCCTGCACGCCGCTGCATCCACTGGCCAGTGCGTCTCCGGGGTCTCTTTAGTACGGGGTACTTGTTCTGCAAGTACCGGCATCCTGTTTGTTGCACAGGAGCATGCCGTTTCTGATCTGTGCCCTAGCGTGCTCCATCCTGTTTATAGCGCTATGCACGTCCACTGTAGTGCATGCGAGGTCGCCGACAGCGGGTCTCGTCCTGACTGCGGTACGCGCCAATGTGACTTTAGTTGAGGGTAGCTTAATTAAAGATGACCCTCTCAACTTGTCGATCAGGGCACATTTTATGTCCGCCCACCGATTCTTACAGCCATGACCACCTCGCATCGCGGCGGACCCTCCTTGTCATTCGACTCCATCTGGAGTCATCTTTCAGGATTCTCATCCATTTATCGTTAGATAGCAGCAGCAACATTAAAGCGAGTGGAGATGTGGGCCATCCGGTAACCATTGGCCAAGCACGGTTTCCGTCACCACTGGCCAAAAAAATTAAAAATTGCAGGCCGCCGCAGAGCTGCTGTGTTGTGATCCTGCAATTTTGGCGGCGCAAGCCCCTGGTTGCGCCCAGGGAGTTACATAAAATCCGACATTGTGTGCCGGTCACCGGCGTCAAAGAGACCTTGTCCCGGGCTGGCAACCTCGACCATTGGTGCAGGTACCCACCCTGTAAAATTTGGTGACAGAGGTTGTCAATTTATAGGATCCACACACAGTTTCCTCTCAACATCACCCGTATCCACATTGACGCCCCAGACTGGGAAGGATGGATGGTGGTGGACCAATCCGTGACGACGTCTCATCCGGCCGAAACACCCAGAACAGCACTGTTGACCTTTCCACAGATGGGCTTGCGTGAGGAGTGGGCTGCCGTATTTTATTTTTCCGCTGTCGAGTGGGGCCGATCTCCATCCTTCAAGACGCTGCCGATTCCCGGTAACGAAAGTTACGGGGCCAGCCCGCCCATTTCGAACAGAAACTATCAATTCTGGTACGGACTGCGGCCTGGGCAATCAACGGCATGGAGAAAGGGTCAACTTGGCACCATATCGATCTCGTCAAGTGACGGAAACGACGAGGCAGAGGTGATGCAGCCAGCAACTTTTCAATGCCGTTGATTTCCCACAGTGAGACCATCCCTGCATTGTCAGCCCCACAGGGGACTTAGGCGATGCAACATCAGGGCGCGCGCTGTATGTGTGCACTAGTGGAGGCGCTCGGTCTCGTCGACTGACTGGTTGTGATATATCAGACGGATGTCTCTCGTTTCTCGCGCTGCGATTGCGCCTTGATCTACACGACTCCACGGCGGTTAGGACGGACAAATTGGGCATCCCTAGGTAGGTCTCAGTCTTGTCATCCGTGTATTTCCCCTTGCTTTTTCTCCGGGTCGCGTGGCGCGCTGCTTTTCATTGTGCACGTACAGGTTTTGCCAGGCCAGTTGCAGAAACATCTGGGGTAGCTTTGTTTCAGACAGCCTCGCCGTTGCGGGTGGCGGTAAGTTGTCGTCTGAGCACACACTTGTGGGGATGCGATTTTTTTGAGGGGCGTCCTCCATCTCAGATCTCGTCTTTCTCAGCCGAGGCAAAACTTTGGTCGGTCTGACGCCCGCACCTCACCTTTCACCAGTCAGCACACGCCGTGGCGACGCCGCCATGTGGTTGGCCGCTGGAGCGTATGCCGTCAAAGACGGCCGCGCAAATAAGCAGGTTCCATCAAGAAAGCGCTCTCCCCTCTCATGCAGCCATTATTCGTACGCATGATTGCTCATTGCAGCTCGTGGGTGGGGTTAAGCGTCTTGATTTGTGGTCAAGAGTCTTGTCTCCCACTACAGCTCCGCCTGATTGGCCTCATCATGCCAAACACTGGGCATCTGTCACCTTTCACTGCTACCTGCATATCTAGTCACGATTTTGCCTATATGTCATCCCGTATCTCATTCTCTCAATAGCGAGGGACATCATACGTCAATCATCGGGACTTAAAATGGGGACGGGACGTGCCTACCGCAGTCCATTATCTATCACGTTCCTGCAGAGCCTTGTGGCCGTCCTGCCGCGAAGCAATCTGCTTGACCGCTTTACCGGCAGTGGGGCAAGCAAAGCAAACCATCTCAGGCTGGACAAAACTTGGTCCACCCGGAAGCGGGCAGATCCAAACTCACTCCTTCTACCTCCAAGTATACTGCGAGGGCCTGGGCAGGGTTCTTGATCTTTCAGGGCAATATTGGCGGAATCCGAGAGTTGTCCCCAACCAGCAATGAATGGCCCAAGGCTGACGGTATCCCCCACCTCTTGAACTCCACCGTCGAGCCCAAATTGCCAAGGAGAGACGGAATCCAGAGATTCGCAACCAACGGCCGGTTTATTTTTCCATCTATATCCAAGCCTACACCTCTTACCAACCTACGTACCTGACAGGTTTCCAGAATCACGAGGGAGAAACCGAGGTAGCATAGTCCAGTCTCAATCCCAGTCTTCCGAGGTCGAGCCTCAGCTCCCCGATTTGGAATCGTCATTGAGGGTTATCAACATAGGGTCTTCGCTGATTTTGACCTGTTGCAAAGTGCATCAACACCCGCATCGCATTGTATCCTCGCCAAGCAAGCCTGAGCCAGAATGAAAATGCAGCCACCTGGTCGAGGCTCGATTCGCACAACCTCCATAATCGGGTGACTCATGCAGGCCGACAGAGGGCATAGGGCAAGACGGTGATTGCCGACCTAGACTATCAATCATTTGCACCCAGTGGCAGCAGCCTGCCAGCCGCCAATGTTAGCAGCCTGCTCCGCTCCATGAGAGATCTCGATCTCAAGCTCAGACACCTTGTCCACTTCCCGCTTCCCGCCGTTTTACCTAGACCTCATACGCCGTGTCGCTTGCTCATTTATTTGTCCATCCTTGTCGAAATCTTATCACACTTTGCTTCTAAACTGGGCGATCCTCCCTTTTTCCTCCCCGTATTGCACAATGCACAGCTCTTTCGCGACCTTCTACCGGCCAAAGTTGGACGTTTCCCTGGTGGACAGAAGGAGCAGCGCAATCGCGTCAATCATTACCTGACCTTCCATAACCTTCCCCCCTTCCCGCTTCAGCCCCCAAACACATGACATGACATTCCATTTCTCACGTTTTCCTGCCCTGCGGGACAAAGCACGCGAGTTTTTCATGCAAGTCAACCACTGTCACCATGAGGGTGAGTTGGAGGGGTCACAAAAGAAGACGGGGCAAGTGTCCGTCTCCGCACCCATTGTCACCCATCACGACCCCAGGGTTTCTTATCTAGCACAGCGAGGGGACCAATGGCGGTCTTCTTACAGTGTCTCGTGCCCAGTTGGAAATGCTAGGTAAGGTATTCGTAGCTTAGCTCCGCCCCTCCCCTCTTCAGCACGATGCACGCGACCCTCTTTTTTGTTGGTGCGGGGAAAGGGGCTATGGGTCAGATCAAATCAAGCAGAGCAAGGCTCTGGGAAAGGTGGTGTGGCTGTGACACCCAGGTTTGCACACGTAGGAAGAAGGCAGAGGCCAGGCCCGTCGGAGATGTCGTGCCATAGTCGGATTGGTTTGTGGAATTTTGTGGAATGGTGGTGAAGAGGGCAAAAAAAGCTGGCGATTGCCACCACATGCTCTCTCGGAAGTCATTCACTTGCCAAAAGGGCGTAACCGCTTTATCTTTTTAGTACTTTTTGCGCGATCCCTTCATTGTGGTTTTTTGCTTGCTCACCAGTTTTCCTGCAAGTCGCACCTAAGGCTGGGGTGGGGAGGGAAGGTGGTCAGTGTGCTCGGCGCCTAAGAGCTTGTGGGTACCATGATGTATAATACGGGTTGCCGAGTCCGTCTTACCGGTCGGGGCGGGATGACGACACTGGTCCGCACTGGAGGAATGTTCGGAGCCGCCTTTTCAACCTCGAAATGTTAGCCGCCAGCAACGTGGCCGCCGTTTGCTTGGTAGTTGGAGGAAGTTCTCCACCGACCTTCGCGGTGCGCCCCAAAATGAGAATGGGGGCTTCCGAACCTCTTTTTATTGTTTACCCCTTGACAATTAGTTAGTGCCTTTGCTTCGGACATGGATCATTGTTGGCGTTTCATTGTAGGATCTCAATACCTTGCTATTTGGTGTATTTTGGCTTTTGTCAAGTTGTTGGCTCTCGGTCTGCTGGAGGTTTCGCAGTTGAGGGTTTGTAGAATCTACATTCTGCGCGTCGTTGTGGCGAGCACCTCCTGCCAAGTTCTGGCAGCTAGGTTTCTTTTGTTTGTAGCATACAAGAGTGACCTTGGGACTACGCAGATAGTTATACACCACCTAAATTTCTCTCGGTCCGGGTCTGACAGGTGAATCTATTTATTCTCTCTTCATATTCTTTTTGATTTCAGATCTGGGTGGTTGCAAGTGCGGTCTAAGTGGTTGTACAGATGTCTCATATGTACCTATTAAACTATCGACATGATACTTTTTGGGTCGTCTGCCTCTGCAAATCGATCTGGTCTGTACCAGGTGGCTCCAAGACTCCCTAGTATCTAACGTCTAGTGTCTAACGTCTGGTGTCTGCAATTCCCTAGGCTACCTACTTCTGTCCTCCCATCTCCGTTCGAGTCTTGGACCGGTTTTCTGCTCTCGGTTTCCCTGTTATTTTGATATCGTCTCGTGTGTGAACTAACAGTTTGCAATGAAAGCTCCGCTGGCTATTGTCCAACAGCCACCAGAGGTATGCTTGTGTTTGATTGTTTGACTCCCATGTCTCTGCTCGGGGCGGGCCCGGGGTGTTGTTGCCCAAACCAACTCTCGGCGTATAAGTTGTTGAGGGAATCAGCCGTGACTTACTGTGCGGGTTCTCTCTGTGCTCCTCTGCTGATATAAATCTTGTGCACATGTGAATACCTAGTGAAACATTAACCACGTGCAGGCTACGCGGCAATTCGAGTTTTCAAGTGACAACATAGGTGTAACATCTCGATCAACACTACCTATCTAGGTAGTAGGCCACGGCGGCGAACGATAGACGACAGACTCGTCCTCTGGCCACAACCCCAAGTCGTCCGATTTTCAAGCTCAATTAGAATGGGCGAGAACCCGAAATTCAGATTTCGGCCCCCCCTGCGAGTTGCGCTTTCCCTGAGCAGATGCAATTGCAATTGCGGTGGTTGACCCGCAAAAACGTCGGCTCGTGCTGAACTTATATACACGCTTTCACTGCTTTGCTACTGCTCACCGACCACAAGTTTGCCATTCACTGCCGAGTCTCGGCGACTGGATGAAAGGCTAGCAGAAATTTCGCCAGTATCTGCGCCGGAAACCAGCCCAGAGGTGACTATAAATACTTCACTCCGCTTCCTCTTCTTCCTCCTTCTCCATTTTCTTTCCACAAACCACACCACACTCGCCTCGAGATCTTTTCACTCTATTGACATTCTAGCCTTAAGGTGAGCAAGCTATCTAGCAGCACGGCATTACCACTCGTCCTCTCTCTTTCACACACACACACCATCTCCCTGCCTTGCCTGATCGAGCATCGCCAGTTGCGGCAAGTATTGCCCTTGACCTACATTCTACCCCCTCAATTCTCACAATGCCTCGTCGCAATCGTGGTCGTGGTCGCCAGGGCGGCAATGGACCTCGCTTAGCCAACAACACCAACACTCCTTCTGCTGCCCCTACCCTTGAGGCCAACCAGAGCCTCAGCACCTCTGCGGACTGGGGTAGTTTCGAGACCAGCATGAACAGCCTCGACATTGGGCAGTATTCGGGTAATAGCAGAGCTGGGACCGTGACTCAGCCTGCTGCTCCAATTGGCCAGGCTGCTTTTCTCCGTCCTGCTGCTGTTCCTCGCCCTGTTGCTCCACTTCGTCATGTGGCAGCCCCTCTTTCGACTCTTGGTTTGCCTGCCAGTAACAACTCTGCGTGGACAGCTTCCCGCCCTTCATACTCGAGCGCTGCTGCTTCTCGCCAGCCCGCTTCATCATCCACTCAGGGCTCGTCATGGGCTTCTATCGTTGGGAGCAACTCCCGCCAGCAGCGCACGACTCAATCTTCGGCAATCTCTTCCCCCACTCCGGCTTCGTCAGAATGGACTCCCACGGTCCAGACATCTTCGGAAGCGGAATGGGATCAAGTGCCCCTCTGCAGCATGCCTAGCCGTGCCCGCACCGGTGTGAACAAGGATGCTGCTGCTCAGCGCGTCCCGGGATTTCCCCCCAAGAACCCGGAGAACAAGGCAAAGAAGAGCGGGGGGGGTGGCAATTTGATGCCTTGGGATCTTGATCCCAATTATGTAAGTTGACTGAGCAAGTTCACTTCTAACCAGTCTGACAACGAGCGTCACAGCCGGCCCCGAAGGCGTCCAAAGAATCACTGGCCTTCAACTACCGCCGCCCGTGGGCTTCGCTCGGGAAGAGCGCGCGGGATGTCTTTGTCAAGCACGTCGAAGCTCAGCGGATTGCTCGCCTTCCGCCGCTTTTCCACGACCTCGACGCCGACAAGGCGCTTGAGTACAGAAACTTGTACGACGAGCAGAATATGAGAAATCTCTTTGATGTGCGCATGGCTTGCCGAGATCTGGCCGGCCGACGCCTCATCTTTGCGGTAAGCAACAATGCCGGGCCCGTGTGTTTTGCCCCTACATGCTAACGTTGACACAGTCGGACATTGGCAATAACAGGCCAGTGACTGAGAACCTCAACAGCCCTTTGTTGAGGGTGATGAGAGTGCCGGAGCTCGCTGCTGCCATAACCGACCACATGGGCGTCAATCTGATCGACCTGATTACCCTGGGCCGCACCTGTGTTGCCATGAAGCAATGTGTGGCACGTTCGATTGTTAGTTTCATTCCCCTCCGTATACCTCATTTCGGCGGCCAATACTGACACTCAACAGGAGGTCTGGGATACCACCGCTGGCGAATGGCTGTTTGATGAACGTTTCCGTCCACATCTCAAGGACGGAAGGCTGATCGAGAACAAGGGCAGCAGGATAGGCATTTTGGCACTCGCGGCTACCAGCGTCTACCCAGCTCCGGGAGTCGCGCCATACTCTGATCAATTTGGTAAATTCCGTGAACTTGTCTGGGGATTCGCTGAAATCCCGAACAGCTTTAGGAATGTCATAATCGACCAGCTTCCGTTCTTTGATGTCCGCGCTTTCGAGCTCATGCTTCGCTCCATGCCGAATCTCGAGAACGTTATTATCTCACGCTGCATTCACTTGGACGTCACGAAGCTGCAGCCCCTTCTCTTGGCTGTTGAGCAGAACGGCCGCCGGCTGCCCAACGGTGGGACAAAGTACGTCAGACTCGACTTCGGCCCGTATTTTTTTGAAGGACCCAACAAGACGAAGCGTCTGGGATCATGGGGGATCACGCACAACGAGCCTATTTTCAGCATTCCCAAGGCTGTTATGGGGCTCATTCTGTCAACCCGCACCTTAGCAAAGAAGGTGGGCGTGGACCTGCTCAGCGAGAAGTCGTCGTTCTGGAATTTTGTGCGGCGGCTTCCCGGTCCCGATGGTCTCTGGGCTCTGAAGGCCCGCGATGCCATCATTGTGAAGGAGAGAGCGGTGGCTAGCTTGGAGCAAGCCAGTGTCAGAAGCAGCGTCGTCCTGAACTTCGATGCTAAGATGAAGGAGATCAGCGATACCTTTGCCGATGATATCACAGCAGCGACAACGGGTGACAACCTGGAGCCGATCCAACCACCGTGGGCGCATAGAAATCTTCACCGGGAGCACGAGGAGTACGGTTACTGGCGCAGAAAGAAGGGCTGCAAGTTGTGCAAATATCGCCACTACCTGTCTTTTTTCACCATCAAACTCAAGGTTTGTTGGACGTGCAAGATGAACGACTTCGTAATCACCATGGAGGACAGTCACTTTCGAAACCGGGAGCAGGCCATCCTCAACGAGTACTACCCAGCGGCGGACACAAAAGAATGGGCCACGGCGACATTTGCCGACATTGATGAGAAGGATCCCGTTCCTGCTAAGGGACAAGTAAAGGGGGCGAAGAGAGAGGCTGAAGAGGCCAACAGCAGGGGCTACGATATGCAAGTTGCCCGGCAAGCCTCGGTACCTGTTGAGAGGCCGACGGCGCAGAAGTTGATGAGGGACAGACGCATCGACTTGGCCAAGAAAGCAGCGGCAGATGCCGATAAAGCATGGGCCTACCATCTCATGTTTCACACCGGAACCACGTCTACCAGGCTCCGGCGTCCCTACCCCGAGCCAGCTGAATCCAATCCGGTGGCGGGGTCCCTGCGTCGTTGGAAGCTTGACAAGGCCCGAGAAATGGAAGCCCAGGACTTCCGAAATGGCGGTCCGCAGTTTTCTTACCCTCTCGATCGTACGATTGAGACACGTGATGCGAGCGAGTGGTACAGACGCGACGCTGGACCAGAGGACTTTGATGTCTTCTGCGGCAGATGGCGCTGGTCCGAGGGCACCGATAGAGCCCTAATCAACGCCCTCGAAACGCAAATCGACGAGGCTAAGATCAAGCCGCGGTTCCAGATGCGGTACGTCCTGGAGTATCTGCAGAGAGCCCGCAAGAGGAAGGATCCCAGGGAAGTAAAGTATGTTGAGTGGGTTTCCCAGAATCTCTACGACATCACCGTGGCCCTCATCTACCGCGCCCGCTTTCAGGACCAGACGTATTCTGCAATCGGACCAGGACGCCGCTCGTGGAACAGGGACAAGCTGATGGAGGACCAGAACGTTATAAATCTCCGGAAAAACCACGAGAAATACCGTGATGGCAAGGGATTTTTTGACTGATTCTAAGCTGGCAGGGGTCTCTTTTTTGGTCTTGGTTTCCTGGTTTGTTCCCACGGTCGTTCATTTCACTGTTGTCGCTGGTTTTGTTTCCTTCTCGGCAGTTGTATAGTGGGTATTTTCCTGGGCAACTGGCAGCGAAGAGTAAATAGAGATACAGAACACACAATAGAGCCAATAGATGTTACCTTTCTCATTTCTCCCGTGTGCTTCCTTTGCTGTAGGTTTTCTTTCTCTCCCGGTTAGGTATTCTGAGTTTATTTCCTGAGGAAAAATCTAACATGCTCCGAGTTCCAAATACCTGTCGGTGAACGTGTCAATGGAGCCAGTCAGGGACATATCTATCTTAGGCACTTTACTCTGGCAATATAGAAAGGCAATAATACCCCTTGTATCTTGTTCACGCCTTGATAGAAACGATAGCTAGCTACCTAGGTAGCTAGGAAGAGAGAGGGAGGGAGGACACAGGAGACATAATGAGAGCACTGACTTACCTACTTTCACTAATAAATACCGTATATGTACCCCCATGTGCATGTGAAATGTGAAGAAACGCCACTTACTCGTTAAATGACCTTCCCGGACCTCCTCGGGCCTATGTCCTATTTTTATAATCCCATACAAAAAAAACTAGCTACTAAATAACATCACGACACACAAAAAACTGGCAAGGTGGCCGAGCAATCCAAGGCGCCAGCGAATTCGAATCTCGCCCTTGTTATGTTACCTTTTTCTCTTTCTTTTCTTCATTTCCTTCTTTTTTTTTCTTGGGTTGGGGGGCAGGGGGAGGGCTTGTCCTGTCAATTGCCCCCCTTGGTTTGTTTGCGTTGTTTGTTCCTCTTCTCTTCAGGTACCTTACCTACCTTGCTGTAGTCCAGAGCCAACATTCACTAAAGGCAAGCAGGAAAACCTCTGGGTATTAATTCTACAGTAAAACACAATACAGCAATTTTGCATCACACTAGCACATCATAGCATCCCTCGGTACCCACAGTGGGTAATCACCGACCCTCCGGCGTCCTCAACCGCGAAACCGCCGCTACATTCCGCAGATTCCCAAAGCTTAGACAGTCACTTATCCGCCTCGTCCCCGCAAACAGCATAACCAGCCTCTCAATTCCGCATCCCCATCCTCCTGTAGGCGGCAGCCCCGCCTCCAGCGCCTGAACATAGCCCTCATCAATGACCACGTCTTCCACCGCTTTACCCAGCTCTAGGGCGCAGGCGCGGGCCTGGTCAATGAGCTTTTGGCGCTGTGCAAACGGGTCATTCTCCTCCTCGTACATGTTTGCAATTTCCTTGCCGTCGATAAATAATTCGGCGCGGGCCGAGACCACCTGGCCCGTTTCGGGGCAGACAAAGTTTTTTGAGAGAGGAGACATGCAGACGGGATGGTTTGTGACGAAGAGAGGTTCCTTGAGCGAGTGTGGTTCAATGTATGTGATAGCTAATCGGTCTAGAAGTTTGGGGAGGGACGAGACATCGCTTGACAGGTCGATATTGTTGCTCCGAAGAACTGACAGGACATCGTCTAGCGCTGTCTCGGCCGAGAGGTTCGGTAGACTAAAACCGAGGGCGGTCTCGATGGAAGGGATGAATTCCATTTGTTTGAATGGGCGTTTGAACTTGGCTACATCCACGGCTGGGAGCGACGCAAGCTTGGACGCGATTATGTCTTGACAGGACTCTGCTGCGCGGCAAATAAGCTCCTCGGTCAGGCTGGTAAGATCGCCAAGGTTGGCGTAAGCGTTGTAGAATTCGCATGTAGTGAACTCAGGGTTGTGAGTTTGGTCGATGCCTTCGTTTCTGAATGACGGACCAAGCTCAAACACCTTGTCTACGCCGCCCACCACGAGGCGCTTTAGCCACAGCTCCGGTGCGACCCGCAGAGCGAGACTCTTGGATGAGGCGTCGGTGGACACAGTGGTGAAGGGGGTTGCGACGGCGCCGCCTGCGGCTTGGGCGAGGATGGGTGTCTGAAATTCGAGAAAGTCCCGGTCGTGGAAAAAGGCACGTATGAACTTGATCAAGTGAGACCGCAGCCGCAGGGTGTCTAGGGTGCTTTGGTTCACCAGCATGTCTACATGGCGCTGGCTCATCCGGGCTTCCTCATTATCCAGATGGACGGGCAGGGGAACCAAGCCGGGCGCGAGCAGCTCTGGCAAGCGTGTCGCTTGTATAGTCAGTTCGCCCTTCTCGGTCCGGGTAGCTCGGCCTGTCACAGCTGTCAATTGTTAGCAGCTGGCCAGGGGAGCGGACAGGTTCTACGAAAGCAGTTCGCTGCACGCACAGATGATATCACCGCGATTCCACAACTTGGCCATTCTTTTGAACTCTTCAAGCGTAACGCCTTCTAGGTTTCTGAAGTTGATCATGCCTTGTATCGGCTCGAACTCGCTCTTCAGCGCAACGAAGACAAGCTTGGAGCTCGAACGGCGAACAAATTGGACCCTGCCCCGTATGACGACCTGCTCCTCCGCCAACACCCCCGTCTCGATGTGACTATACTTCTCCCGGAATTTTGGGATGCGCATAGGTATGCCGCCATCGTGGCGGATCCTGGGATACTTGAGGGCGTCGGCCTGGGTGAGTTCTTGGTGGCGCGCAGCGCGGTAGAAGCGCAGGTACGCTGGGTTGCGACCCTCAAGAAGCCTCCAGGCGAACGGCCGTAAAAACTGGAGACAAGCTGTCGGTCTCATCGTCTGAGAGAAGGTCAGCTGTTGTTCCAACCAACGATCCAAACTGAGTACGTAGACAGATCGGGAAAAAGGTCAGAAATTGGCATTTTTGATCACGCAACGCCGGAAGGCGCGTCAGTCGCAACGGTTCTAAACAATGCATATCATCATGAAGATACAGGGAAGGAAGAGGAGAGGAAAGTGCAGAGATCAACTTACCAATCAAAGTTCTACCCACCTCGAACTCTTTATTGAGGGGGTTTATGTTGGCAAAGCAATGCTTAAGGCTCAGACCTCCAAATTTAAATTTCAAGCAAATGTCAACTCCCCACCCCTCCACCAATCAAATCACACAATTCCCCTTGACCAGCTCCTGATACCCGATAACCTGCCCATCCCAGAACAACACCGCCTTTTGTTTCCCATCGCGGCAGAAATCTTTCATCACTGACCCCTTCCGTATCATCACATCGCAACCAGCCCAGCCCAATTAGCCCAACGGACGGCCATTGCACGAAATATTCAATCCTCAAAATGTCTTCCCTCTTCGGCTTCGGCGCACGCCAACCCACCTCCGCCGAAAAGATCGCGGCAGTCGAGAACGAGCTCAAGGTCATTGCCGAGATGCACACTCGGTAGGTCTCTTCCCCCCTAACACGGCCTCCCGTCTCTTCGATCCTTCCACCTTTTCTTCACCCATTGGGTACCTTTTTCACAATGCAATCCACAGACTGACTGATAGAGGCAACAGCATGGTCAAAATCTGCTCCCTGAAATGCATCGACAAAACCTACCGCGAAGGCGAGCTTAGCAAGGGCGAAGCCGTGTGTCTTGATCGGTGTTCTGCCAAGTTTTTTGAGGCTCACCAGAAGATCTCGGACCAGCTGCAAAGCCAGCAGACGCAAGCCCAGGCTGGCGCTGGTGGGTTCGGCCTGAGCTGAGACGAACGTGTGGACTTGTAACATCAGAAGTTAATGGGGTGCGTAATAAATTCGTGGGTCGACCGGGGCATGGGTGATGGTGATGGACCTAGGTCCAGCCTCGGATCTAAGATTTGGCTTGGAACTTGTACATGCAACATTATATTTGACGACGACACAGTTAGAAAGCGGGACGGGCATGGGGAACCTGGGAGAATATAGAAACGGAATCCCCTCTCTGGAGAGCCAAAGAGGACATGTTACATTTTTACGGAATCTGTTGTTTGATGTTGGGATACAATGATGATGCTTATGATGACAATGTTGCCCCATGTCCCATGCCAAACACTCCTTATGCGATATGCTTCTATGATGAATTCCTCAAGTCGTCAACACCGATACACCGATACACAATGCTTCTTTCATCTCCCTCGCCGACTTGATCCCCTCGTAATGTTCGGCCCGGTTCCTATCCCGGTGAGCGTCCTTACGAACCAGTGTGGCCAGCTCTCCGTCTCCAATACTGCCTTCAGCTCATCGGCTCGCTTCTCCACGTCTTCAACCTGGGCTTCAAAGTGCGCAACCCCATCCTCAATGTCCAGCACTCGCCCGACGAGCGCATTGATTTCATACTCGAGTTTCGCCACGAGCACCTCGACGTCCTTAACTGCCTCGGTGAGGCGCGATCGCTCCTCCGCCACTAGCTCGCCGCTGTCGTGGTGAATTCGCTGATATGCCTCACTCACTGTCACATATAGCGTTTGTAGTTCCGCCTGCTGTGCCCCAAATGAATCGTCAAGCGAAATCAGGTTCGCCAGTTTACCCGTTACCCATGGTGAGAGCTCGGTCTGCATTGCTAGTAAGCGATCATAGACATTCCGCGCAACTTCGGCTTGAATTCGTAATGCTTCGAGACTGGCAGGATCCGACACCCTCCTAGAGTCAGTCAGGTTGATAATCTCGGTCCAAGTGAGCACCGCGTCCTCAGCATCGCTAAACGAGAGGCGCCTGGCAAAGCGTGCCTCATTAGGTTGGTGAATCACCATGCCTTCAAGACCGCTGATACTGTGTCGACGATGGATGAAAGGGATAAGCCCGTTCCCATTGCGTTCCATGGCGAGAAAGCGCGCTGAGGGATCGGCCTCATCTATAACGGAGCCGGTAGCCGAGACATCAGTGCTCACCGTCCCTCTGTTGACCGCGATATTGTAGGAGTCGTTGTACATGTCTTGTCTCTCAGTCCTTGCCTGTTCCCTTTGTCGAGGCTTCAAGTCATTCATGACGGTCTCCACATGGTCTTCTTCATCTGGTTGCGTCGGCGTAACCGTTGATTCGCCTTCTCGGAATGCTGTGAGATATTCCTCCGGTTTGTTTTTCCAGGTGAATGCTCTTCCGACTGCCACTGGACTTGTCACGGCTGCCGATGATTGCGCCAGTGCTGATATGCTTGGGCTCGTATACGCACTCATGGCAGCCTCAGACCCTTCATCTTTCGATGGTCGGCTGATATGACCTCTTCGACTGACACCTACAGCGTCCCGGATACGACCTAGGCCTGATCGGGCGTCGCTGACCTTTCCGGCGACACTTTTGAAAACGGTTTTCCGCAAGGCATCTCGATCTCCAAGACCGCCTTCCGGAACCGCTGGGGCAGAGACCAGTACAGGCCCCACATAAACACCTGGTGAGTCCTCTTTCTTCTTAGCTTCGAGCTCGTCCTCCACGGGCGCTGAATTTGTCCTCCTGCTTACAGCCTGTGAGCCAATATCCTCCTTCAAGTCTTTTCCAAACGGCGCCAATGAATCCTCGTGCTCGAGAACTGTTCTCCTTGCCTTGCCGTGCCACAGCCATTTCGGTCGCTCGCCATACGCTAAGTTGATGAACTTATGGAGGTCCAAAGTCTCAATGTCTCCGATATTACCCTTATCCCGACCACCAACCATGCCGATAACGAGCTCGCCTCGTTTCCCTCCGATTTCCGCCACCGTGGACTTGACCGCCTTCTGCACGCCCCAACCTCCTTCACCCGCGGCGGCTTTCGCTGTTACACTGTGCAGTTTAAGTAATGTTTGGCGGTCTAAGCGGCGCGTCCTCTCCAGCTTATGTGCTTTTTGGAAGGTACCAATACCCCTCTTGGTACTTTCGATGTCAAAGACATCTTTTGATACGGGGGCGCCAGAGTAGCTCAGTCGGTTTCGCGCCCCCATCAAGGTTCCAAGCAAAGCGGCCACTGTGGTCGGCCCCAGTATGCCATCCGAGGGTTCGATGTTAAAATACTCGGACCCAATCTCGGTCCACCAGTTGTTGATGGCAATCTCTGTCAAGTCACAGAGTAGACCGTCAATATATTCCGGCTCAAGTTTACCAAAGATGAATAGGGCGACCTGGCAGAGTTTTATGAGCTCTATAACGGCTTGACGGAAGGATACCCGGTCGCTGGTTTTGTACTGTTGGAGAAACCTGGCCTGCGTTGCTGGAGTCGGCTCTGATAGCGTCAGACCTGAGCGCCCTGAACAACCCAATCGCTTCAGGTTCTCGTTGACGATAAAGACCTGGCGATGTCTCTTAATATCGCCGTCCGGCACTGGGATGCAAGTCAAGGCAGAGGGGAAACTGCTGAGGTTGGTGACCATGAGCTCACCGATATCGGTGTCTTTGGGACGGGCATGATACTGCTGGATGGCCTTGAAGTATATCCTTAGTCTTTGAGACCAGCCATTCTCTTCTTTGGGCACGTCTAACACGCCAACTACGATAGAATGCTTTGGATCGCCTGTATACGTGACAATGACAAGGGCGGGGGACTGGCGGGAACACGCCCACTGCTCGACGAGGTAAAGTTCGTAACCGGAGAGGACTCGTTTTCGTTCGATGACGGCGACGAATGGGTCTTCTTCGAGAAAACTGTGAAGCCGTGGATTTAGAAAGAGTCTTGAAGTGTGAAAGCAACACACGTACCGAAAAGCTACAGGGTCAGGGAGGACAACTCGTCGTCGGAGGGCACTCGGTGGTGAACTGGTGGGGCTGTCCATGGCAGACCCAATGTTGGCTTGTCTCTGCCGGCTCTGCGACGACACCGAGGACGGAGTTTCCGGCACGTTCGTCCTTGTATGTCGCTGCGAGTTTATCCTTGCCAAGGTAAGGTCTTCCTCCCTGTGGACCGCGCCGGGGAAGCGAAGAGACATGGTTGGAGGCTATGGCGTGGCGAGCTGCAGCCACAAATTGTGGATACACATTGCAGCGTGGGGCCAGCACCCGCTACGTGCGCATTGTCGAGACGTGGGCGAGAGGGCGCGCTGGGGATCCCTAGGCGGAGCGATGAAGGGTAATGGCTGCACGGGAAGGTGTAACAGATGCAATAGCTGCATGTGACTGCAATGGAAGGGTGACCAGGCTGAGGTGGGGTTGCTGCGTCACTTACGGGGTCGCCAAATGTGGAGAACCTTGGCGTCTCGACCTCACTCTTGCTCTTGATCCCACTGGTAAACCCACCAACAATTGCCTTCTCTCCCAATCGTCGCTGCTGTGCAGCTTCTCTACCAGCGTTGGTCAACAGCAGATCTACAGGTCGAAAACAGCGAAACGAGTGGCTTTGGCCGGTCGCAACCCCCGCTTGTCTCTCGGTCGAAACGTCAACGCATATGAATATGGCCGAGACCACGGCCATGGACAGCCTGCAGCAGGCATTGGCACAGGTGAACAAGATGCCGGGCCTATCGGCGATGGTGGATCATGTCGACAACATCATCGAGATGCTGACGGCTGCGAGGAACCAAGTGGCTGAGAGTTAGCTTCCCCTGATCCTCATCCCTTCGAGCTCCTTGGAACCCCGACTCAGCTCATGTTGCTTCGTCGCTAACAATATCGACAGCCTTGGATCCCCATACAGCGAGCCTTGTTATGACGAAGCTTCAAAACCCGATTAAGGATGCATTTGATACCATCGTGAATGACGATTCCAAAAAGGCAATCTCAGCACACAAAAACCTCGGCAAAGCGCTAGACAAGCACTTTCCCACGAAGTCACTGCCATCAGACCACGATGCCATGGCGGATCATGCATCCCTTATTAATCGCGCTATAGCCATGCATCTCTTACGCGAAGGGCAGTTTTCCGTTGCATCGACCTTCCTCCATGACGTTGAGGAAAATGCAAACGAGTCTCCTTACTCCAAAAACGCCTCGAAAACCAACCCCCAGGCATCGAATATCAACCCCGATGCCATGGAAGAAGACGGCACAGGCGTCACAGGCGATGAGATAGACGTCAATGTACATGCTGAGACAGGCGTTGACATTGGTGGATCACCATCTGCTACCACCGCCACACCAGGGCCTTCTGACAACACACAGACACTGTCTTCTGTTCAGTCTCAAGAACTCCAGGAAAAGTTTTCAGACATGTACAGGATATTGCAGGAGATCAAGAGACGGAATCTTATGCCCGCAATTGATTGGGCAAGGAGCAATTCAGTGGAACTCGAAGCTCGTGGCAGCAATCTGGAGTTTGAACTCAGCAAGCTCCAGTACATTTGGCTATTTAAAGGCTCTGCCGTCAACGGTTTGCCAGATGACGAGGGAAATGGCCGTGCCGGCGCCCTAGCATACGCACGTCAGTACTTCGGACGGTTCCAATCCCGGCATCTGCGTGACATCGACCGCCTCGCCGGCGCAATGGCCTTTGCCACCAACATTGCTAATTCGCCCTACAGTGAAGATTTTGCTATTGATGGCTCTTTTTCTGATGTAGCAGCTTCATTCACTCGCGAGTTCTGCAGCCTTCTCGGACTCTCAGCTGAATCACCGCTCTATATTGCCGCAACGGCAGGCACCCTAGCTCTCCCGCAACTGGTCAAGTATACGACCAAAACACGCACCAGGGGAACTGAATGGACGACATCTGACGAGCTGCCCTTTGAGACACCTCTCCCAGCACGAATGATGTACCACAGCATCTTTGTGTGTCCCGTCCTCAAGGGTCAGACAACTGAGTCAAACCCACCCATGATGATACCATGTGGTCACGTGCTGGCAAAGGAGACGCTCCATAACCTTGTCAAAAACTCGAGATTCAAGTGCCCATATTGTCCATCTGAAGGCCAGATGAAGGATGCCCGGCAAATTTATCTTTAGAAGAAGCGTTGATGGATTTTGGGGGCGTCCAGGAAAACATCATCACGACGTTCGAATCGTCGGGGCCGTTGGCCTTGTGGTAATGTAAATTGAATGCGAATCTACTGGGCCGATAGGGGTGCGTTTGCAGGAGCTTGACAGCGCATTGAAGGGAGCAAAGGGCATATCTCGAGTAGGCAGGCGTTCTGTATTTTGCTTGGGACTATCGTTTTGGGATGGGTTGGGGCAACAAGCGGGATGGTTTTCGTATTGGACACGGTAAAGCATATACTTAGGTATCAGGTAACTGAGACGCACTTGACGGTTGCAGAGTTTGATTTTGAGGCACATGCAAAATCCATACTGTGGGTCGAAGATATCATACAGCCCAGCCCAGAGAGATTGGGACTATGAGGCATAACGAAGAGGTGTTGAGGCTTTCGCTGTAGGTGTAGAAGGCCTTGCCTAAGACGGTATTGACAAGGCATTTGGTTGTGATATAATAGTGTTGCCTTCAGAACTTGCCTTGAACTTGTATGCAACCTGAATTGACAATGAAAGTAATGATACGTCTTTTGGCGACGGGGAACACACTTTGATAGATTCGCCTTGGACTTTCTACGAGGCAAACTAGGGCGTCGCCTCGCCGGAAAGTCCGATGCTAGCAGTACTTCAAGGGTTGGATGCTACCATGTCCAACACGAGCTCACGTCACACGGCAGGCGATGGGACACAAACACATCTGACGTGATCGACATCTTCACTTGGCTCGTCGATTAAGTTGGCTCTCTGAATAATAGCATGATATGCTACGCGTGATGAGATATGTCTGAGCACGACTTAAAAAAATCCGAGATGGTATCCTAACAAAAATTTCTGGTCACTCTGCAACCGCGACACTGCTTTGTCGGTAACCATCAATCGCTACAACGAAATGAGAAAAGAACAAAGAAAGAAAGACTATAGAAGTGAGGAGCGGTGCCTCGGCTTTGATAATGACCCCAAAACGCCTGCCACAACCCCTTCCCTTCCCTCCTTGCCCCGGCTTGGTCTCCGTTCCACAAACCCCTCCACCCCCAAGAATGAATTGATCAGGATGGACACATGCAGAGCGATAAAAAAGACCAGAGAGAAAATCGAGACTGAAAAAGGAAAAGAACGCCTTCTGTGAAGGGGAGGGACGAGGATTCCAGTGTGGCCCATCAGGCAGTCACACACCACGAGTATAATAAACCCGCCTAACCACGTTTCTCGGCTCGATGGTATTTAGGTCTTGCCCAATCGCGAATCAAATCGAGGTACTATGTACACACTAGCCAGTGTGTCGTCCAACTTGCTTTCAAGACAAATTTTGCTCACTTGACGCGAGTAACAAGCTCACCATCGCTTCGTGGCGAACCAAGGCTCCTCGCAGTGGGCCAACCGTCTGGTCGTAAATATTCGTAATTTGCAAAACAAAACTTCGCAAGTTTCCCATCTATCTGTGACAGGAGAGCACGGGTATAAGGTAAAAAGACATGCGATTCGATTAGTCAATCGTCATGCGGCTAGGCAGTTGGGGCTTCTGGTCCTGCAGCTGATACGAGTTGGTGTCCTCCTTCTCCGGGTCCGAGCCGCGGGGCTTGATGAGGTGATCTCTGAGGCCTTGGCCAAAGTTACTCATGCAGATGAAGGCATTGACGATGGTGAGGAGGATGAGAAGGATGGTCATGACCGTGAAGGCCGTGAGCGACTTCCTAACCGCCATGTAGTGGTGTTTGTGGCTGGGCTGGTAAATACGGACTAGCTTAAAGAAGAAGTAGCCAAGACCGCCAAAGTAAAGCAGGATGATCATTACCATCCCGAACTTATTTTCGCGCTGAGTGAAGAAGGCAGCGAAGAGGAGGATTCCAATCGTCACTGGGATGGCGGCGAGGGTCAGGCCGAACTCGATATCGGTCTTTCCAGTAACGATAACTAGAAACTGCACCGTGAAGCCGAGGAAGAAAAAAAAGTCGAACTTCAGCAACGCAATGTAGATCTGTTAGGGCTGTTAGCTATAGACTTCAACAGACTTAAATAGCGCACTATGCTCACCTGATAGTGCAAAAATCGCTTCTTCATGCGATAATCGGCTCCAATCTGCTTCAGAATATCCCAGGCAAACTCTCGGTAAAGCTGATAGGCAAAGTAAGACATCGCAATCGTGGCCACGCCGATAATTGCCGGTGTTGTGATCAAGAAAGGACGGGTAGCTGCCCAGATATTCAGGTCATCGTTGACCAAAAATGCATCGGCTTCTATCAGTAGCTCAATCGAGCTGTTGATCTGGTCGATTTGCAGAATCGTGTAGACAAAGAGCGCAAGATTGGCGACACAGAGGCCGATGATTTGAATCGTGTTCTTTTGTCGGAGCGCATCCCATGTGAGGAGCAGGACGTACAGGAACCCGAAGATGAAAAGGGTCAGGAACGTCGGGATCGTGCGGTATTGAGATTCAAGCTCGGGGCCACCCTTATATGTCCCCAAGCTTGTTTGAAATTTCCCGAAGACGTATCTGTTCATGTAAACGTGAGACGAATCGCCAGTGCGCGAGCGTGGTACTTACGACTCGAAAGTTACGCAAATTACAGCCTGTAGGAGGACCGAGATGAAGAATGCCTTTTCCCATTTTGTCGAGACAAAATCAGTCTTGCTCCTCCTGGAGCTGCTGGCGCCGGACGCGACCATGGCTCGTTCTCTGTATTGAGTAACGTTGCCGCTCGCTCCGTCAAAACTTGAAATCGGCTGGGAGCCGGCCAGGTAGGACCGGCGAGAGTCTTTGTGAAGAGCCAGGACGGGCGTGTCTTTCGACTCCGGACGGGAGCCGGTAGGTGTGCCAATCAGGCCGGCCTCAATTGCTCGGTTGTGGGATCGGTCGTTGACTCGATGGGATACGTGGATCGTCGACAAAAGCAGTTGCGCGTGGCAGTTGGTCTGTTGAAGCAGACCAGAATCCTCCCAGGCGGCTGGCGCCTCGCGAGGATTTTAGGCGGGCTCGGTTGAGCGTGTGTCGTCGGGTTGTAGAGAGTTGGGGAGGGGACTCGCTGGTGCGGCAAAGGGGTGAGGGATGCTTTGAATTCTGTTTGTTGGTGGGTAAAAGCTGAAACAGTTGGAGGAGTTGATGCGTTCGAGAGAGACAGGGACGACCAGGGGCGGGTGGGTTGGCCACGCACTGTCCAGGAGAGAGATGCGGGAACGGAAATCCTTTTTCTTCCGTCGACCGCGGTATTCAATCAACAAAAATCAAGCAATTTGAAGCGAATGGACGCTGGGGTAGACAGCTCAAGATGCGGTCGCGGATTAAAAGGTGATAGAACAGGAAAAAACGAATGAGGGAGGCCTGCGCAGGAGAAAACGGAGGCAAGCGTTTAGGTGTGTGGAACTGGGGAAGTTCGGATTCCAGACAGAAGTCTGGTGCCGGGGCAGAGCTGGAGGCAGATGGGGGGACCAGCAAAACCGGGCGCAGGGACCAAGACGGCAACGGCCGAGTCGTTCAGAGGCCAAGCCTCCACCGTTCGCTCCAAAACGTGGGCGAGGCTGTGCACCCAGTCGCTGCCCGTTCTACATGAGCAGGGGCTGATGTCTGAGCCCTAAGCTAATGCGAGAGCCTCCATCAATCACGTTTGCTGTATCTCCAGCCTCACCAACGACGGGCATCAACTCGCAGGAATGTTGCGTAGGACTTGAGGGTTCTAGATTTGGCAGTGGGCGCTACGGAGGCTACCCGGAGCATCGTGTTAACGCTGGAAGTGATGAGCTTCTTTGATTGGTGGCTCCCGCGACTCACCAAGACATTCTCTGGCGCAGGACATGCCCAACAGGAGGAGCCCTTAGAGGAAGTTAGGCACTGGAGGCGATGACCTCCCCCAACGCTTCGGTTCTACATAGAATGAATGCTCGTGTCAAACGTCAGGCAGACAAGTCAGGGAACCGTTTTCAAGTAGTAACGGAATGCTGAGCCACGAGCGGGCACGACGAGCAAGGGGTTTTTGGTTTTTTTGTCAGGCCCGCCAATTGTCAGACTGGCGGTGGGGATCCATTTTTGGCCCGCGCCCGAGGCCTGAGGTCCAGCTCCTTTTGCACTTTGCTTCCAGTCTGTGTGCCTCAACCTCACCACACATCCTGGCGATGCTTGTCGTCAGCGGCCTAGCGAAAGGGCGGGCTCAAGGCGGGAAAAAGAAATTGGTTAGGATTCGCTTTGACCCTAGAGCCCAGGCTTGCAATCATGCGGGCCGATCGGCAGTGGCTTGCTAGGTTTTGCCGGCCCTCAACTGTTGATGGTGGGAGGGTGGACATGAAATGGAGGAGGCTCAGAGAAGAGGGGCTGTGCCCCTGCAGCATTCCAGCCCTGTCAAGCCTGGGTTCCGGGACGACACATTGCCTCCGACAGACTGTCTTGCTACGAGACAACCAAGGAATAGGTAGGTCCACTCATGACGGCAAACTGATGACAGGCTCTGACTGTGGAGACTATTGGCTTAATTATAGCTGCCCAAGATCGACCATAAGATGCGACGGGAGCTTGGAGATCTCTTCTCGTCGGGGCTTTTTGATGGTCTTGACACAGCAGGCGTAAGGCATGTTGCGCCGGTGTTGTGTCCCGTGGATGCAAGGCACAAACCTGGAAGAATTTTAGGTAGGTAGCTCCCAAATTCAGGACGGTCCCGAAAATCATTTGCACCGGACGGTGCTCGAGTTAGGTGTCACGGCGAATTTCCAAATCGCGAGGGAACTATATAGAACCGACAACCAATAATACATCCATTGAAGGCCTAAAAGTCAGTGTATTCGACGGCGAGAAATCAGTGTCTGCGTATCAGACGGTCAAATTTGGATGGTGCATCACCTCCGCCGCATCCGCTTGAGGTCGAGTGTGAGGCACAGTGTGGGTTCCCCGCGGGCCGCAAGGCATTCTCGTTGTTTTTGCGGTTGCGCACGCGCCAACAAATCGCAGGATCCTAGCCTCGTCCTGGACGATTTGACAATTTCGCTGACACCGCCAACATGGCCGACGTCGACATGGAGAACGACGACGACATACTCAGGAAGGTCGCCGTCGATGGGTCCATGGACTAGTAAGTTTCTTGACACACAAACAGTCTCGTGGGGCGCAATCTGTGACTGACTGTTGTATTTGTTGCAGTTCATCATGGCCCAGCCTCTTTCCCACTGTCATCGCGCGCATCAAGAAGGCAAGTATCTCAAGTGCTCGAGCAAGTTTGATTGGGCGTTGCCTTGCTAATATTGGATGTATCTGCAGATTGCGCACAATGACTTCCTCATACCCCACTTCCCTTCACCGTCGCAGCAGCAGCAAGGGCGACCTCGGTCACCGCGATTGCTCGCCCCGCTCCCCTCGACCTCGTCCGATGCTTTGGAGCTATCTGATGCCGTAGCCTCGCCGCAAGAGAACGACAAGGAAAATTCAAATCCCTCCTCGTCACCTATCACAGCCCGTGTGGCCACGCCTAGCGGCCATGCCTCCTCATCTTCGACCCTACAGCAACCCTCATCTCCAGCCCCACCGTCCTCGAGCAACACCGCCCTTGTCATACACCCATCCCAGCCAGACCCCGAACTGCCACAACAGAGTCTTAGCCCAGATGACCTGCCGGCACCCATCGCTGCCCAGCTCGACGAGGTTATATCCACTTTGACCGACAACTTCGCGGAGTACCCCCCTCACACGATTCAACGCCTTGCCGAGCTTGTCCTTCGTCCGCGTCAGCATTACCGGAGCCTTGTGGCCTACCTACATGCTCTCGATCGTGTTGTGCACGTCACTAGCGGCGCTAATATATACCCCCTCCCTCCGGCCGTCCCAGACATGAGTGCCATGTCGCTACTAGCAAATGGTATTGGAGGAGCAGGTCTTGGCGCCCCAGCAGGGGCGAACAATCAGTTGACTGTTTTCACTGGAAGTTCTGCAAGTAGCAATCCGGGGTCGGATGAGGCACTCGGTGGCGCACTCTTGACGCCGATCCCGTGGCTTGCTCGTCGCACCAACGGCGGCAGTAGCGGCCCTACTGCCCCAGCAAGCGAAGATGGGAGCAGTGATGCTGGAAGCGCATCTCCTATGTCGGCTGACTCATCATCCGGCGGTGGGCAACCTGCACAGCAGCAACAGCAACGCCAGGTTGCTTTGTCAACCGCTGCCGGGCCCTCAACGGGGAGCCGTAAGATGGACCCCCAGGTGCGCACCGAGAGCACCGAGACGATTGAAGGGCCCAACGGAATGGGCAGTATAGAGACGGTTTCCATCTCAATCAACGGTATTTCTTCGATGGGCGCCGGCGTTGCTGGTCGGGGCATCACGCAGGGAGAACTGCTTCGCCAAGAGCAACGCGCAGGCGTCATACCCCTCAGCCAGTTGGCCAGACAGGGCCAGGCCATACAACAGCAACAACAAGCCGCTATCGCGGCGGGCGCTGGCTCAGATCAGCAAGAGGAAGATTCGGCTATGGGAGAAGGAGACCCGGAAGACGGCGCGGCCGAAGTCGATGACGAAGTTCCCCATGCCCGTGGTCCCGACGAGATTGGCGCAGCCGACACAGGGCCGCAGCCCCCCAACACCGGCAGCTACGTCATCAACACAGACGGTAGCGTTGACATGCAAGGAATTGATGTTGAGGCTGCTGTGGGGAGACGTCTTCAGTCCCCAGAACAACTAGAAAGCCCTGGAACCCCTGTCCCTAGAAGTCCCAAGCGCGAAGCCCAAGACGAACTGGACTCTGGCGGGAGCAAGCGTGTCAGAGAGGAGGGAGAAGGTAGAGGGGAACAACTGCAGACAGACGCAGAGGGCGACGTTGTCATCACCGGGCCAGACGGGGAGAGTAGCAGCAGCACCGGGAATAACTCTCGAGAGGAGTCCGCCGTCAATGTGGATGTAGATGCCGATACTGAGGTGGACGCTATGGAGCCCAAAGGCGGGGGAGATCCCCCATCCGTCGACCAGGATAAGGACATGGCCGACATTGGCGGCACCGCGAAGGGCGAGAATTCCAGTACGGTGGAGGCGACGCAGGGTGACCCAGCCAAGGCAAATTGACTGACTAGGCTTGTTTCGTCTTATCCGGTCTTACGCAACACCGTCTCCATTCTCTGCACCCAACTACTCAGTGTTTGGGTTTCTAGTCACGGGCGAACGTTGGGGTCTATGGTTTGGTTTCGGTCTGGTTGGCTGGCCAGCTACTACTGCCCTGGTTCTTTTTTGAGTTGTTTGTCTGTTTCTTGTTTGTCTATGCAATGGGGGCAAAAAGTGAGGTTTGCCGAGATGAAAGATACCATTGACTTCCCATGCCGATTTGCTTCCTTTCTGTTAAGAGGTGGTGATAAGGTCCTGAGGTGGGCGCGTTACATGATGACGACCGTAGTATTCGCGTATAGCTCCACTTGTGCCTACCAGGCATCCTCATCGTCCAATTCTTGAACGCACAGGCAAGCCCCAGTGGCGTGCACACAAGATTCTGATGATGTGTGTTGCTGGCAATCCACGGCACTAGGAGAAGCAGCGATAGGCCACGGTGAGTGGGCTCTCCACCACATATTCCGCCCCCAATCAGCGCTGGGTATGGCATTGCACCGATATTTTTTTGGCATTTCCCGACCACGATAAGGTCCTGAGACGCAAGTGATATCTTTGAGACGGGTGATACATAATGATTGCTGTTCACCATATACATTGCTGAGCGCCGCTGGAATGACATGGTCCACCGGATCTAACATAGAACTGATACATATCCTCCCACCCCAACTAGAGACAGCCGAACCCAATCAAATGACAAAGCAATATATCTTGCCAGTCCATGCCCTGCTCACTCGGTAATTCGCGTGATACTTTCCCTCACGATGACGCTGTTTTGTCTTTCGTCTCGCCTGACCCGGTAGAAGTCGTCGCAGAACTCGCTGCACTGCATATGTTTGAGGAACTCTTCGTCGTGCGTGATGACAATGAGCTGCAGGTTGTTCTGCGACTGCCTCGCCTTGATAATGGCGTGCAAACTCTCGGCTAGACTTCTGATGTTGTCGCTGTCCAGGTTCGTGGTGGGCTCGTCCAATGCGATCAGACCGCAGTTAATGCCGAACGATTCGGCCAGCGCAAGACGGATGATGATGCTGGCGAGAACCTTTTGGCCAGCGCTGCAACGGCCGCGCATGTCCATTTCGGTGTCGCCCTTGACCATGGAAACGCGGTAGTTGTAGTTGCGCTGCTTGGTGCTGTCGACATTGGCGCTCACCTCCATGTCAGAGCGGATTTGGATTGTATCGATATCAGTACCCTGGTAGGTGCTTTGCCAGAGCTCGCCAATTGTTCGGTTGATCTCTTCCATCTTCAACGTGTGGAATCCGATAATGGCTTGGTCAACTACCATCTGTCCTCGGCCCAGGTCGTCAATTGAGGCCCTTGTTGTCTCAACTTTGATGTGCGACTCCTTGTATTTGGCTTTAGCATCCTTCAGCTCAATCTCATACTCCTCGTTGAGACGAGCAAACTGCTCGTCTTTGCTCGACATGGATCCCATAAGTCGCTCGCGGTCAGCGCTAAGCTTCGCCCGTCTCGACTCCAGATATCGGGCTTCTTGGGTCAAGCGATCGTAGTCCTCTTGAGCATTGCGGGACTCGAGCTCGTCGATCTCTCTTTCTAGGGCATCGCGCTCGCGCAGGTTTTTGCGATATGTCAGATTGTCACTAATATTTCTCTTTTTGGCGTCGCTGTTGTCGATATCTTTGTTCAGCTTGTTGATCTGCACCGTCAGATTCTTCATATCGGTTTCGAGGTTGGCGATGCTTGCTTCCAGGGCGGCGATGGCCCGCTGGTTTGAGGCGAGATTTGACGGTCCTCCCCGATCGAGGTACTCCTGGATCTCGCTGTTGATCATCTTGAGCTCGCTGACCGTAGTTGCAACGGCGTCCCGCTCCTCCGTGACGCGTTGCTCTTTAGCCCTACACTGCCGTCGGGATTCTTCGAGTGCCGTCTTCGCGCTGAGGATCTCTGGCTCAATGCCCTCAATCTCTCTGTTAGCTGTGAGGACAGCTTCCCTTAATTGATTTTGCTCCTCCTTATGCCGACGGATGCTCTCTTGCAGTGCCTTCTTCCGCTCCAGTTGTTGGGCTGCATTCGTGATCTTATGCCGCAGCTCAATCTTCTCCACCTCAAGCTGGCTAACCAAGTCTTTCATACGCTGGCGGTCCACCGTCAGTTTGCTCAGCTTAGTCTGCGCGAGGCGAGTTTGATCTGCACAAATGGTCTGCTCGTCGTTGATTTCTTCGGGGCTCCGCATGGCTATGCTCGAAGATTGTTGTGATCTCTCAATCTGTCGCTCCGAGTCCAGAATGTCCTTGTATGTTTGTGCGATCTTCAGGACATTTTTCCCCAGGGCGTCGACTTCCTGCCATTTCTCTTCGGCCTCCCTGTAAGCAACGTCGTGGTCCTCCAACTTTCGAATCAGCTCCTCCTTTTGGGTCGTCATGGCGTTGATGTCCTTCAACAGAGGAGGTAGCTCTCCCTCAAGCCGCAGATACGTGTCATACTGAGGGCGCGCCGACTGAACCGAAGATAAACGCGGCTTTTCGGTTTCTATAAAATCAGTGAGCTCTTTTCGAGTTGCTTCGTTGACGGCCTTCGTAACCCTATCAAGCAGCTTCGACTTTGCCGTCTCATCAGTTCCAAATGAACGGCTGCAAAGCTTGCACTTGTTGTGTTTCATTGCTTGCTCCTTGGCACCTTGGTAGTAGTCCTTGAGAGCCCCAAACAGCTTCAATTCTGTCTCCGCTTCTTTCAATTCATTACCGATCTTGTCGACCTCGTCAACATAGCTGTCAAAAGAGATGCTGTCAGCTTCAGCGGCTTTCAGAGTCTTGACCACGATGGCCTTGCAACGTTCTCTCTCAGCGTTTATTTTACCCTGCCGATCACGAGTAGCGGAGAGCTTGTACTCGAGTTGTTTTAACTCCTGCTGAGTAACATCCTTCTGTTTCCGTCGCTCAGCAACAGCGTTACCCTGTCTTTTCAGGGCACCTTGATACTCGGTCTCGATCGTCTCTGATTTCCAGTCCTCCGCAACGATCGTCGAGAGTTGATCATTCCATGTGTTCCGCAAGATATCCAATTCTCGCCGGCGCTCGGTCAGCTGCTTCTTGCGAAGGTCCAATTGTGCCCGCTCAGAGGCTAACCTTGTGCAGTCAACCAGTTCCCTGCTCAACTTGGCTGCCTGGGCTTCTAGCTTCCAGATCTCGTCATTTGTGGCGCGTATCTGCGAGTCCAGATCCACTGCCTGCTCATCCGCCTTGGCTGTTTCGATCCTGGCTTCAAGCTCTCGCATATCTGTGCGGAGGACCGCTTCAGCGCCCTCATCGATATCTAAGCCGCCGAGCTCACTCTGTAAAGTGGCAACGTCCCTGCTAATAGACCCCATACGCTGACTCGCAGAGGCACGATCCCGCTGTAGGGACGTCTTCTTAGATTCGCGCTCCGCGATGAGACCGGCTTTCTGGTCGAATTCGGTAGCATTCTCCTGCTGAAGCCGTTCCAGATCACGCTTCTTCTCATTTAAGACCTTCTGGATGCGGTCATAGAATGCGCGGATCTGGTTCTCATCCAGGTCACCGCCGTAACCTCGGATCTCGTGTCGCTCTGCGGCCTCCTTGATCATTCGACTTCTTGAACTCAGCTGACGCTCGTATTTGTCTTTGTCGGATTGATGTTTGCCCCTTTCAGCCGCCTTGGCCGTGTGTTGTTGTCTAGACTGCTTGAGCTCAACCTGGAGGTCTTGGAAGTCCTTGAGTTTGGCGTCTCTGTCAGCGATAGTCCTCGCGGCCGTCCGCTCGTATTCATCGAGGATATTACGCAACGCTTGGTCTGAATCGGGCATTTCTTCAATGCGACTCTGCAACTCTTCAATGGCTTCCTTCTTGTACTCGAGTTTCTCCGTCTTGGTCTGAAGGTCGTTTACAACCTTCAGGAAGGTATTGGCCTGCTCATATTTGTCCTTGATGCGTAGCGTTTCCTCGTCCATCTGCTGCAATATCTCGTTGCACTTGTCCCGGGAATCTTGGATTTCCCTTGTGAGTTGAGTCAACAATCTATCGACTTTGTCTGCTCTCTCCTTGTTTGCCTTGTCCTGTGTCTCCTGCAACACAAGCAGTCGGAGTTGCTCGCCCTGTTTCTTCCGGAGAAGCTTGATATTGTCTAGGACCTTTGTGTATTTACTGGCCTCAAATATCTCATCGAAGCGCTTCTTAAGAGCAGCAGGCTCACTCATGGGCCACAGGGACTCGTCCTGGTGGCAGAATACAACATAGTCGAGAATAGGTGTTATGGTTCCCAGCTTCTCTGGCACCAGCTTATCAAGATCACCAACTCGCGTGGATATAACGGTGCGCTCGCCGTTGTTTCGCAATAGGAGGCTCGCATCCAATGCCTTTTGAGATCTCTTCTTTTGATTGTTGACAGTAAGCTGAACATTTCGTGTCATGACGTAAGATTCGCCGATGGTCGACCGAAACGAGATTTTGACCTGGGCGCGCACATCTTTTTCGCCGGCGAGCTATGATTCCGTCAGTATCCCACCGATTGCAAAAATCTGTTCACTTACGTCTGGGTCGTGTATGAAGGCGCCGCCCTTGCTGTTCGGCGGTAGCTCACCCGTGGTAGCATACTTGAGGCACTCAATGATGGTTGTTTTGCCCGAGCCATTGTATCCGACGATCAGAGTCAGAGGCGTGTTGAAAGAGATGGTCTCTTGGCGCGTTGGCGGGAATGAGCGAACTCCCAAAATTGAGAGTTTCTCAATTCTCGACATGGCGTTGATGTCGTGCTGCGTCAATTGGGTATAGCGAAATGTTCATCTACAACGACTAAGATGTACCGAACTATCGCAAGTCCAAAACAGGAGAGAGGCGTGGCGCTTTGGGACGCTAAATTGCATTTGTTTGCCGAAAGGTGGACGCGTGAAGGACAGCAGGCTTCGTCACGCGGCGGATCTCTTCCCTCACGTTGTCACGGGACCAGACTGGTGCCGGGGAAGCTACCCAACTCGCTGCGGGTGCTTGGAGCGGTACCTCTCACCCCCGCCGCCAAATGCAAGCATCAGCCCACCTCCCCTCTATCACGAGCCGTTTGTCCACCCCGAGCCTGCATCGTACAAACGGAAGGGAACGGACAAAGTTCCCGCTTGCCCGCTTAGTCGTATTCAGGCATCCCTATCCGTCACATATTGCCCGGAGGTCACACTGTACGATGCTGGATGGATTGGGCAAGTGTTTGCATAGCGGCTTCGGGGGTCGAGGCCGTTGCACGGGATGCAGCAACCCCTTGGTCTCTGTGGCTCCTGACGTCGCTAACTCGCCATGCTCCTGGTGTCGCACGCCCGTCCTCTCGATCCCTGGTCTGGCTTCCAAGGTGTTTTGGCACCTCGCCAAGTTTGTAAGTTTTGGTCAATTTTTTTTTCATGTTTCTTCCACCATCAACATTTCGAGGCCATGGTTGTCGCCAGCTGTTCTGCCCCTCAGAAAGACCCCTGTCGGGCCGGTCTGGAATTGGCCACGAGAAATCCAATTCTGCCGACATAGAGAGATCTGCGTCCGTGCACTGACGGTACTGCGCACATTACCCACACGACTGACTCCGTACTCGACCACGCCGGCCCTGCATGGAAATACCGTTCCTGACTGTGGCTCCTCTCTCACCCGAACTGGATCGTAGGACCGAGGGGGAGGTGGTCAACTGCTGGGGCTCTGACGTCCATTGCGGGACTAGGGTAGCTCAGGCCAAGTCAGGTCCCATCCAAGTCCAGGTCGAGAGCCACCAGGTCAAGGTTGGGAGGGGTTCTCATGGTGGGGGCCAGGAAATTCCCATCCTGAAATCAACGAAATCCCATCCTGCTAAAATCCCCAGGGCCCCTTCGAGCGGAAGTCTGGACTCTGATCGGCGCTGCCCACCAAGACTTGCGGAAGCTATTACACCATTTCTTCTCTCAGAACTGGGACCGCCGTCGACCTTGTGGATAAACCTGGCACTCATCTGGCCTGACGTGGCTCTCGCCGCCTGGTTATTTTCCCTCTCACATTGCAGTCGGCATTCTGCCGCGCAGTTAAGGCCGCATCAGGAGTATTTTTGTTTCCTGTTCGCCGTCGGAAATGCACAGCACGCCGTCGGAAGCGCCACCGGTGCCATCGCTCAATTGATACGCAGTCAGAGCTCGCTGCGGGCGCGAACAAATCGACACTTTGGCGGCTTGCAGCAGCCTCGCCTGCCCCCCCTGCTCGGGAAACTTGGGGCAGCACAAGCACGATGTCTCATGGATCGCCTCCGACCATGGAAGATTACCACTTTAGCTTTGGCACCATGGGTGTCGGCCCTGACATGTCAACACAGCAGGTCTGAACCTCCAATTCCCGATTCTGTTGCATTTTTGTCTCGTCTGTCGTGTTTTTTCTCTGGTCCGAAAGGGGGAGATCTCGACAAGCAAAAGGGACAAAGACACTTGCAGCCCCGCCCACTGACGCCTTGGCCGATTGGCCCTGCAGATGACCGCTGGTGCAAATGACATGATGTCGCTGCTGGACTCGCCCTTCTATCCTTTCGACAACATGAACATGAACATACCCATGCCCATGCCTATGAACCTCGCCATCAACAACAACGCAATGCCCCCAGCGTATCCGCCCGCCCCGGTCTCCGCCCCCGCTCAACATGCCCCGACGCCCGCCTTGGCAAGCAGCAGTGAAGCACGGTTTGCGGGCGATGACATTGGCATGGTCAGCACCGCCCCACTCACCATGCCGACGCCGACCATGCCAACACCGACCATGGATCATGAAAGCACCACCTTGACAGGCCCCAACCTGCCGACCAACACGCTGACCGAGTTCACAAAGCGTCGCGGGTGGGCTGCACGGGTCGTCAGCGAGCTTTCGGATTTGTTGCACATTCTTAACGCGAATGGCAAGATCAAGCATGTGTCGCCGAGCATCGAGCGTCTGACGGGCTACGAAACCGACGAGGTCCTTAACAAGTTCCTCACGGACTTTTTGCACCCCGACGACGTGGGCGTATTCAACGCCGAGTTTAATGACGCGATAGCAAAAGGCACGCCGCTCAGGCTCTTCTACAGACTGAAGAAGAAGGATGGAAACTACGCCATCTTCGAGACGGTCGGCCACGCCCACATCGCCGCGGCGAAGTTTGCCCCCAACCCCAACAACCAGGCTGCTTTTTGTCAAGCAGTCTTCATGATGGCTCGGCCCTACCCGCAAAAGAATGCAGCACTTTTGGATTCCTTTTTGGAACACAAGATGGAAAATGAACGTCTGAGGAAGAGGATCTCTCAGCTGAAGAGGGAGGAGGTCGAAGAAGTTGAAGAGTCGAACCGAAGCTACATGATGAGCCAGGAAGTCCGGTCTGAATCCGACGGGACAGCTCGCATGTCTAACACGCCCTACTACCAAGGAGCTCTGCCTGACGCGTCCGCATCCGCCGCGCAGCCGGTTTATCCAGCCTCTGCCAGTGCAACCAGCTCTTCCTTGACTCGGGAGAACCTCGAGGGCATCGCGGGAGGCCGGCCCGACTCGATACGGGAAAAGATGGCACGTTACGAGGGCGGAACTCACGTCGATCCCATCGAAATGTTTACGGGTCTCCGTTACACTGAGGGCGAGAGGAGTCGGGACCTGGCGGGCAATGGGAGCCCGGCACTGATCAAAGGCGATGCTGGCATTATCATTCCTATGGACCGAGACCCTCGCACGAGCGAGAAGAAGAAAAAGATTCGGGTGGCTGAAGAATACGTCTGCACCGATTGTGGTATGTTTTGTCCTGTGGCGAGATGTGTTGTCGCAGCTAATCATGTGTCAGGCACACTCGAGTCGCCAGAATGGCGAAAGGGGCCCAGCGGGCCCAAGACGCTCTGTAACGCGTGCGGGCTACGCTGGGCAAAGAAAGAGAAGAAGAAGAATGCGGCCAACAACCTGGCTAATGGCGGTCAAGAAGGCTTGACACCTATGGAAAATGGCAATTACTGAGCCTTAACTGGCTCCCAGTTCCTCGTTTTGGTTGCCAGGCGACTATAACAAAACAGGATCGGCGGGCGGCATGCATTATTTCTGCGATGGTATTCGCGGTGTTTTTATTTTTGGCTGTTTTTTAACTGGAGTATTACTGCACATTGTCGCAACATGTAGGAGGGTTGTCTTCTGAGTTTTCCACGGCGATGACACAGTGTGGGCCGCTACTAGGACCAATTGAGTACTTGATGTGAGGGATACACTTTTTTCTTTGGTTTCTTTCGGGCGCTACGTCGACCATTTTTGGCTAGAGGAGCATACAAACGAGGACAAGATACCTTGTGGATTCTTCAGTACGGTTCGGAGACAGGACAGGGCAAGGCAAGGCAAGACACGACACATTCTCGGGCGTAAATTCGCATGGTTACCTTGACGTAGCTGGGCTGAGAGGTACCGAGGCAGGGATTATCGGGAAAGGGTGTTCCAAGATACCCTCGTCGACACAACGTTTTTGGACAAATGGAATGGGGATTATCACAAAGTGTACGGGTGTTCTCTGCAGGGGTTGGGAACAGGAAGGCTACAGGGAATTAATCGATTATTTGTTCCTGTCCCGCTGGGTTGATGCTTGTACTTTGTGTGGTAACGACATGACAAAAGTGTGAAAAGAAAGCAATAGGAAGTTGGATCTGGATCTGATCTGATATGGTTCAATTCACTTCAGATCTTGTCTTTGAGTTTGAGTTACCTTGCACAAATGACGATCACCCACCAGGTTCCATTTCCGTTCCCGTTTTCTGTGTCTCGTTTCCCGCCCTTGGCAGACTTCTGTCAGGGCAGCAAGAAGAAGTGGTCATTAGTGTGACGAAACAGTTTGGGTGGGTGGGATGGCCTTGTAGTGGTCCGGCATGCCCGAGACGGGGGATGCTTATTGGTGAAAGTAGATTTCAGCTGGTTACCACGTGCTTTGGTAAATAGGGTTTGCAGCTCTTGCACAGGGAAAGGAGAGCTTTGCCCCGCAACGTCATGGTTATGTATGGAGGTTTGAACCGCGTTTGAGGACTGGAAGGTGCTGAGGGAAATTGAACTGGGTTCTTCTTATTTTTGACTTTTGTCAGCCAAAATAGAAAGATTTCCCAAGGCTATTGAGTCGTATATTTAGTTGCAGTTTATACTCTACCCACTTATAGGACATGGAGAAATTCCTCGGAAAGGCCCTCGGCGGGCATGACGGTGCATCTCATCATCGTGATGAGAACGAAGGTCGGTTTTCTTTCTCTCTCCTTCACCTCCTCGCCCTCGATACCTTGCATTGCTGAAGTCTTGGCTAACGAGATAGCCTCGTAGGTCTCTACCAAGGCGGTGGAAACAGTATGCCTTTCTCTCACACCATCTCCAAAATGGAAGATGGAAGATGAGACTAACATGGCCACAAAGTGACACACGGCGGTGCCTATCCCGCTGGAGGCGGTATCCCTTACCCGGAGGATGAGAATTTGGAGAGCGCGGCGCACCATGCGGCGGGGCATTCAAATGAAGGTGTGATCCCATTTCCAGGAGCTGGTCCGGGAGAGAGTTGTGGGAAGAAGATGTGCTGAACCAGAGACTGAGACAGAACCTTCGTTCTTCACCTCAATCTTAGGCCAGCTTGGAGAGCGAAGAAGTCAGGTTGTAGGGGAGGGAATTAATGAGGAGGGTACGTACGTTTCGGTTTCTCCCCCCTTCCCCCTTCCCCCTTCCCCCTTCCCCCTTCCCCCTTCTTTTTTATTTATTTTTGTAATTCCTCACTTACATGCCAATAGAAGCAATCCGCCATCACCAACAATACTTCTCCTCACCTAACTCCAGTGCGCCCGAAGCAGCCACCAACTCTGGCATCGGCAACGCTGCCGCCCTCCAAGCGCTCAAGTTATTCACTTCATCGTCCTCTCCAGCCTCTTCGCAGAGTCAAAACGCCTTCATCGGCCTGGCCATGTCGCAGGCAGCAAAGCTGTTCGATGCGCAGGTCGGTGTAGGAAATGTCACGATGGGGGTGGACAAGTCGAGTGCGGTGATGAAAGCGGGAGAGATGGCGCTGAGAATGTATGTTCAGAGTCAGGGGAGACAGGGCCATGATGTTGGTGGAGCCGGGGGGGAGGGTTTGGGCGGATTGTTGAGTTTGGCAAGTAAGTTTCTGCAGTGAACGGGAGAAGCTGGGAAAATGAAAACTGAGACTTGGCGAGAACCCTTGGGATTCAGGCTGGCTCATATACCGACCTAGTAAAGAACACTACAACGGTGGCAACAATTCCCGAGTTCAATTCGGTACACCCAAACCATGCTCAGTGCACATGCCGTCCAGGTCAACTACGTGAGAATAATACACCAACTAATCCAGTCCCCCCCACTCGTCATCGTTTTCATCAGCATGTCTTTCCCTCCCCTCCCTCTTCCTCTTTTTACTCGCCTCAATAGCCTGTCGCCTATTATTCTCCCTCTTCCTCTCCCATGAACTCTTGGTCGTAATGGACGCCTTCCCGCCCGTCCTCCGCGACTCCACGCCCCTTACCTTGAGCTTACGCTTCTCCTCCTTTGCGACCTTGGGCAACGCATCCAACAGCCACTTCTGAACTGTACCCCCCACAACTCCCTCAGCACCCGCCCTGGCAGCCTGCTTCTCACTGGCAGCGATGACGTTCGCAACGCTCTTGACAAAGGGTATATCATCCTTTGTGTAGAACGTGACAGCCACGCCACCTTCACGCCCAGCACGCCCAGTGCGCCCCGCACGGTGTACATAAGCAGCGGCGGAGCCTGGAACGTCGTAGTTGACGACACCGTTGACACCAGCAAAGTCAACGCCGCGGGCGAGCACATCAGTGGTGATCAATACCCAGACCTCGCCGGTGCGGAACCGTGTCATGATTTTGGATCGAACCGAGCCTGACAGGGATGAGTGCAACACGGCGATGCGTGACGAGCCGCCAGCCTCAGGTGGGATGTCGTACTGCAGCTCGTCGTGGAGTGCTTGAGCGCGTTCAATGGTTTGTGTAAAGACGAGGAAAGGCGGGCGGAGAGGCGGACCTGAGTCGACGCTCGAGACAGGATGGAGGAGCTGTCGGATGGCGAGAAGTTTGCCTTGTTCTGTGGCCGTGTAGATTAGTTTGTGTGTGACGTTGGGAACAGCCGTGTCTTTTAGACCAACAACCAGGCGGATTAGCGGACGGCTTGTCTCGAGACGTCTGGCACGCTTCGATATCTCCTTTGCAACGAGTGCCTCAATGTGTGAGGCCATGGTAGCGGACCAGCAGGTGAGGCTCAGTTCAAGGTTGGTACAGGCTCTCCATATGGCCATGGTCTGCTTCTGAAAGATGGGATCCAGCAAGACATCAGCTTCGTCGAGAATAAGAGATGTGACCGAAGGCAATGTTTTCCTCGCTACCGCCTTCTTCCCTGGAGTCTTCTCCGCAGATAAGAAATTCAGAAGAACCTTTGGGGTCGTGACCAGAATGTCCACCCTCGCATTGGCTTTGACATCCTTCTCACCCTGCTCCTCTTCTTGGCTTTCCTCTGCTTCTTCCTCGTCCTCGTCCTCGTCTTCATCTTCTTCGTCACTCCCCTCTCCTTTTCCCTCTTCCCCTTCACCCCCCTCGCCCACATCGAGCCTCAGTGCCCTCTTCATCAACACTACCCGCACCCCTGTCCCCAGCGCCAGCTTCCTCCCCTCATTCACAATCTGACTGGCCAACTCCCTTGTCGGCGCCACCACCACCGCGCTCAACACATGTACCGCCTCTTCTTCGCTGCCTCTTGATTTCAGAACCGCATCAATGGCCGGCACCAAAAAGCTCACCGTCTTACCACTCCCTGTTGGCGCTACGCCCAAAAAGTCCACCCCCTTTTCACTCCCAGAACCCGGCAGCGCAGTCCCGGGCCTCAGCAACAATGGTAAACTCCCCATCTGCACCTCAGTCGGCACACAGAAGCCCTGCCGCACTAGGTTGTCGCAAACAGTAGGGTGGACTCGGTAGCCGTACTTGAGCTCGCCAAACGCGCGGAGTGGGCGGGGGAAGACCGGAGCGAGCTGGTCTTTACCCTTTTTCTTCTTCTCTTTCCCTTCATCTTCGGTAGAAGGTGTATGTTTCTTTTGCTTTTTCTTGTTGGGCTTTGTTTCTTCTCCGTCTTCAGCGAGGCCGTCCCCCAGGAATGTGCTGCCGGCGAGGATGGTAAATTTCAGTCGGTGAGAGCGTAGGGTAGCGCGGATGGTGTCGCCGTCTAGGGGTGCGAGATTTTGGGTGCTGGTGCTGGCGTGGTTGTCGTCTTTGGCGGAGGAGAGGTGAGAGTTGTTGGGCTTTGGCTTGGCCTGCTTTGTCTCTGAGTCGGCGAAGAAATCTACATCGCTGACGTCTTCTTCGTCATCATCGTTGAATTTGCCTCCGGAATTTTCTCTACTATTATCGATCTCGTTGCTCTTTCTTGCCTTGCGCTTGCGCTTCTTCCCGCGCGGGGCTGCACCGGCGACCAGGTCGTGGAAAAATTGTGGATTAGGCCGCGCGCCGGCAGAGGGTAGGGGTGTGTTTGAGGAATTACCCTTCTTTGCGGTAGGTTTAATGCCACGCGAGAGGACTTTGAAGATGTCCATGGCCGTAGATCACTCAATGGGAGCCGCGGGACTTGCGAGAGAAGAGGAATCAGCTGGCTCGAAAGATCCGCTAAATTTTTGGCGGTGAGGCGGGCCCAATAAAACCGTTGAGTGGAGTGTCCCCCCACAGTGACCCCCAGGGCTACTACAACTGCCCATGATGTCACCAAGTGTACGGATAGTTAATCCGCCAAGATCCACATTTCAATCCTTCAGGCCCAGGAAATTGAGATGGGTGACCTATAAGAACTACTCAAGGTGTGGGCTAACTGACGCTGGTAGGTGTCCTTACCTAGGTATCGACGGTAGGGTACGCAGGTGGTAAACGGTCTGGGACCCCCACCAAAGACCATTCTACTGGTTACCCCTTAAAGAAGAGCAGGGCTCTTTGCACCTTAGGACCCGTCTCCCCGTACCTTAAAAAAAATTTGACAGCTGCATACCAGCCGCGGCCGGGCCGGCGCTTTTCGCTGCCCGACAGGCAAAGCCCATTACCATTCAATCAATCGCACCACCTCCAACAGCCCTGGAAACAAGCCAAATCAATCGCCCTGGTGCGCCCCATCTATGCAAGGTAAGGGCCACTTTTTCCGTTTTTTTTCGATCCCTAATTGATTGTATTCTAGTTGCGCGACGGCTACCTCTGCGTGTCGCGCGTGGTCCTTGATGGTGGATACGGGCTGGAGCGACAACCCGTAGTAGTAAATTGGCTGGCAGCACGTCCAACGGGCCTGCCAAAGGCACAGGTACGGCTTCTAAGATCCAGAGCACCGGGGCGATGAATACTAGGGCGATGAACACTAGGGGCAAACAACACTGGGGTAATCAACACTAGGGCAATCAACATTAGGGCAATTAACACCAGGGCAATCAATACCAGGGCTGAAGAGCCGGTCAGATCTGATCAATCAGGGCAACATATTTATGTTACGTAATCAATTGAAATATAATTTCGGCATGAGATTTGGCTGCAGAATGAGAAAACTGGCTTTGGAATCGCTTTGGCGATGGCGATGGCGATGGCGATGGTAGTTGTGATGGCGGTCGTGGTGGGTTGCGGGCACGGCAGAAAAGGCAGGCGGTGAGTGCTGCGCCGGGCTGGCACAGCTGGCGCGCAGTTGTTAAAGTGGGTCAAATTTTTTTTAAGGTGTGGGGAGACGGGTCCTAAGGTGCAAAGAGCCCTGCTCTTTTTTTTTTTCTCGCTCTGTGTGGTTTCACAATGCAGCCCCCCACATTAGTTACTTCCAAGGCAGGTGCACTGCCACAGCGGGCGTTCCCCCAATCCCGCTGGGAGCGAATGGGGCGATTCAATGAAGCAAAACTTCTCACCCCTCATCTGCCCAGTGCCTCCTTACCTCTCTCGCCCGCTCAGATACTCAAAGCCAAACCACAAACTCAATGCATCTTAGCGATGAGCGAGAAAAGCAGTTCACCGCCCGGCGTCTCGCCCGCCGAGCCGACAACGCAGGAAAAAATTGAAGCAGCGTTTGAACAGTTTCGCGCCTCCATCTATCCTTGCGACGACAAGACATTTCGCAGCACAGAGCTGAAGGACGTTTACAACGCTGTGCGCGCCATCGAACGTAGCCAAAGTGAGCGCAGATGCCTGCGTAACACCCGCCGTATACAACCTCTTTTCGATGGCCTGAAGCTATTGGGAAACCTCCTTGAGCCCCTATGCCAAGGCGTCCCCTTTCTCTGTTACATATGGGCATGTTTTCCGTTTTCTTTCTCTCTCTCTCTCTCTCTCTCCTTTTCCCCTGACAGGAAAGAAGAAAAAGAAACCTCCTTTCATTTGTCTCTTTATATTGAGGAGTAATGCTGACGCTTTACCATATGGTTACCACCTGCATAGGCCCCGATGAAGTTGACCTTGGTCGTCAGTTAGCCGACGCTGCATCCTTGAGGGTTGACCCCTGACTGAGCAACCGTTGTGATAGATTTTTGACCGCCACTTGACAGCTTATGAAAAAGTTATCGAGGCGTACTCCCAAGTGTCTAAGAACCTGCCTCGGTTTGACCGACTGAGCAGGGCCTTCGCTGATCAGCCAGAATTCCAAAGCATCCTGGCAGATGTCTACACGGATATTCTGGAGTTCCATCTGGAGGTATACAAAATTGCTCGCCGCGCTAGTATGTCTCCCCACTCATTTTTACTCTACGTTCATAGTGGGAACCTTGAATGATACCTACCTGGATCAGCTGGTTGGCTAACTGTGGGACAGGCTGGAAGCGTCTTTTTGATGCTTGTTGGCGAGACTTCAGCGCCCGCATGACTACCATCCTCAGCAACCTTGCCAGAAACCGCGATCTGGTGGACAGGGAGGCTGCAAGCTTCGAAATTGTCGAGTCCCAGGCGTTGAGGCGGGAGTTGAAGGAGCAGACGACGAAGAGGGATCGTGACCGCCAGGACGAATTTGCCCGCCAAGTTTTTCGCTGGCTCGATCTCTCTGGCCAGGATAGAGAGCAAGACGACTTCCTTGAGTCGTGCCAAAACACTCGCGCCCCGGGAACCTGCCAGTGGTTCGTGAATCACAGAAAAACACTGACATGGTTTGATGAGCAGGATCCTCGCATGGTGCTTTGGATGAAGGGCAAACCGGGGTCAGGAAAGACAACAATCGCGTCGCATGTCGTCCAGGAAACTCCTGTATCACCGAGATCCATCACGCTCCGGTGTCTGTGCACGGAGCTCCTCCGCCGAATGGCATCGGGTGCTACGGGCATGATTCTGCGGCTGTTTTGCGCCCAGATTCTACGGACAAGACGCGATCTCATAGGTTTCGTTTACGAAGACTACGTGTGTCTAAATGCCACCGCCTCGCTCAAACGGACCCGCGAGCTGCTGAGGCTGCTTGTGGAATCCTTTGAGACTGTCTTCATTGTCCTGGATGGTCTCGACGAATACGCAGACACCGATCAGACCAGCATCATCAAGGAACTTGCCGGGCTCTGCAAGTCGTCGGCAACCACCCCAGATGACACCAAAACCGGGGAAAAGACCAAGCTGCTGGTGTGCTCCAGGGAGACGCCCGCGATCCTGAGAATCATGAGGACTCTACCTGGGAAGCCCCTAGTTGTCAACTTGACGGAAGAGAAATCGCAGGTTTCCGAGGACGTGGCGACGTATGCAAAGATGGAATTACAAGTCTTGGGTGATCGTTTTAGCAACTCCGTGATCGAGGATGTGGGGGCCTCCATCATCGCAAAGGCCGACGGTAAGAGCACAACCACGAGAGAATCTAAGTAACAGCAAATCGGCGTGGACTAACTCCCTCACTCGCGTAGGCATGTTTCTCTGGGTTCATCTCATTCTACGTATGATCCAGGATCAGTGGAGTGTTGAAAGCCTACGCCAAACCATCGACCGACTGCCCAAAGGGCTCAACGGAGTGTAAGTCAACAAGATTCTGAGCCCATCTACGGTAGTAGTGTGATGAAATCTCATGCCGCCGCAGATATAAAGCGATTCTGGACCGCCTACGCGACCAAGCGTCCGAGTGCAGCAGAATGCCGCAAAAATTCTGGGCCTGCTCGTATTTGCCCTTCGACCGCTCAAATATCAAGAGGTCTGCGATGGAGTGGTCTTTCATCAGGAACCAGGCATCTTGAACGAAGACACGAAACTCAGAAAGGGCGTCTTGGATATTTGCAAGCCGTTGATCGAGGAGCGTCAGTCGGGGCACATGTCGCTGGTCCATTTCACAGCAAGAGTGTAATAACAAGCCCAGGCACCGCGACAAAGAACTTAAGGTCTGATACTGAACTGTTGTCCCAGGTATCTCCAAGATGCACAGAGTGGCCCATTTCTCTCCTCGCCGAGAGTCCAGGCCCAGATCTCGCTGTCTTGCATGCGCTACCTGAAAACAGCCAAGGTATTCGTTGGCCAGCCCGACCAGCTGAGGGCCGCATGCGAAATCATAAAGGGGCTCCACGACTATTTCCCGTACGCCCAAGAATTTTGGCTCGAACACTTATCAGCGGCCGCCGAAGTCGCCAACGATGAAACGCCAGATCAAGAGATAAAAGCCATGAGCGAGGAGTTGGCGACGCTATTTCTCAAAGAAAAGCAGCAGCACCCACCGCCTCCACGCGACGCCTCTGACCCTGACCAGCCTCCTTCTCTTGAGGACGGTATCCATGCACCAGACGGTGATGTCTCTCACCTTCATCCCACATTAGTCTCACTTGCTCGCCCTCTTCAGGGTCTCCTCAACTTCAGGTATCCACAGTCGCAGAGACAGAGAAGATGTGAGAATCTCGGTAAGAACAAAACGCTCAAAAGAAAAGGGTGAAAAAAAGTTTTCTGATGTAAACAATCCAGAGGCGGAAAACGACCCAACCTTCTTGTCGGAGGCATACATGCAGTACCGGTCAACCGTGGAGTCGCTTGTGGACGGAAGTTTTCCATACGAACTGCTGCTATCGCAAACTAGCGAAGACGAAATCTCCCGCTTCAGGGCTCTGAACGGGGAGGGTGCCTTCCGCTGCCGCCTGGTAGGATGCGAAAAGGGATGGACGGGCTTCGATATAGCGCGCGAGCGCAACCTCCACGAGCGCACGCACGGTCAGCGCTTCCGATGTTTGGAGGCGGGATGCCTTGTCGAGTTTCCTTCCCGCGAGGCCCTTCGGAGACACAGGCGGCAGTACCACGTCAAGGAGGGCCAGTGGATTGTCCGTTGGAAAAGGGGCCCCGACGGGGACCCGACCCATCAGCTCGCGGGAACCTCCTCAGTACAGGCGAGCGCTGAAGCAAGGCCGGACTATACCAAACCGTGGTACATGGCATCCAACCGAGAGGCAATATGCTATCACGCCACCACCCTGGCTGCCGAGGCGACCAAGGTCGAACTGACGGGCATCCTCGAGCGAATGTCCCCGACCTTGAAGGAAGAGCTAGCTGTTGAGGAGATCAACCCCTTGGAGTACCACTTTCGAACCATAGCAGTCAGGGAGTTCTGCCGCAAACAGGGGAGACCGATGCGCCTGTTGAAGAACACTAGTATGATTTCTCGCCTGGAGGACGAGGCGAGCGACGACATCGACACATCCCTCGCCGCGGTGCTAGAGCCCATCTTGACGAATCCAGCTGTAGATCCAATCTCAGCACAGAGCTGGGATGACGATGTCGGGAATTTATGGAAATAGGCTGGTGGGAGTGGAGGCGTCTGATAGGCCAATGGCTTTCGGGATGCATCTCTCGCAGCTTTCCCTCTCTGTATTTCGATCAAAATCCACTTGATGGGAGCCGATGGGTTGTGCTGGACACTGATCGATTATTCAGAACCACATAGCCTTGCTTGTTCTGCTTTGCGAAACCCAGCCCTCGATTCTAACTGCATCCCCTCAGCTTAGCCCTCCAGGGTTGGTAACTTTCACGACGCTTACTGATCTGTGGCTATCAATATCTTAAAGAAGTTTCCAAAAGAAGAGATATCATAATACTCATGTCCCGCTACTACTCTTGTTACTTTGCCCAAAGCTACCCTCGCCGGTCCTCGCCACTGGTCAGGGGCTGCTAAGGATAGGTATGATCAGGGAAACAACCAAGCATAGCTTAGAGAGAAAAATAATGGCTTATGACGTTGAACATTTTGCGTAATATACCAGAACATGGCACGTGTTGATTAGAAAGAGACGCTAAAAAGGGGATATAAAGTATATAAAAAATAGGTAAAGAAAAGAGGTATAAAATTTAATTTATTAAAAAGTAAATTTATATATTTTACGAAAATAAGGCGAATACATATTAATATATTAAATATCCTAAAAAAAGGGAACTTAGGTTTAATATTAATAAAAAACACTCGCTTTTTAGGTATATAATTAAATTAGAAATTATTTTTTACTAAATACTAAAAAATTATCCTATAAAAAATAGAAATTTAGAAACTAATATTAAAACGATTAATAGGGAAAACGTAAAAAGTTCACCTTAACCGCATACGGTAAATTTATATAATAATTATACAAAACGTAACGTGTATGATAAGCGAGCGCAACAGACAAGCGAGCGCAACACTTTTCACGCGTTGCACCATTTCCACATTCAACCCTTATTTTCTCTACAACCTAATATAACAGCACGTTCAAACGAAGCACGATTACTTCTGGCCCTCCAAGCTCTCCAAAACGATAAAAATCTAAGCTTACGTAAGGCAGCTGAGATCTACAATATTAATTATATAACTCTCTTCTACCAACGCGCTGGTTAGCCTACGCGACGCGATATTCCAGCCAACTTACGCAAACTTACGGATTTAAAAGAGAAAACGATTATTTAATATATAATTAAGCTATATACACGCGTATTCCATCCCCGGCTTTCGTACGTAGAAGATATAGCCAACCGATTGCTACGCGAACGCAACGCGCCCCCTATTGGCGTACGATAGGTTTACAACTTCGTTAAACGCTAGCCAGAACTCCGAACGCGTTTTACGCGTAAATACAACTACCAAAGGGCTAAATGCGAAGATCCAACAATTATTCACGAATAGTTTGCCCTTATATATAACGTTAAAGTTAAGTACGGTATCCTTAACGACGATTTATATAACTTTAACGAAACCGGCTTTATAATGGGTATTATTATCGCCGCTATAGTAGTTACTACTTCTAACGGCTGCAGTAGGGCCAAACAGGCCCAGCCTGGTAATTAAGAGTAAGTAACAGTTATCCAAGGGGTGAACGCTTTGGGTTAGGCTATCCCGCCATTTATTATCTTAACTAGGCAATACTACCTCGCCAACTGGTATCAAGAGTGTAACCTTCCGGCCTCCTGGCGTATTGCAATAACCGATAACGGGTAAACTACCAATGAGAAAGGTATGGATTGGATTCGGCATTTCGATTTCTATATAGCATTTTATACGAAGGGTAAATATCGGCTACTTATCCTTAACGGCTACAATAGCTACTACTCCGAAGAATTTAAAACCTACTGCTAGGAGTACAACATTATTACACTCTATATACCTCCGCACTCCTCGTACCTACTTCAGCCATTGGATATTAGTTGTTTTGGGCCGTTAAAGAAGGTGTATAGTTGCCAAATTAAGCAGTTAATGCGGATAAATATTATATATATTAATAAATTGGAATTTCTCTATACGTTTAGAGAGGCGTTTTTTGCTTCGATTATAAAAAAAAATATTTAGGGGGGTTTTACCGGAGCCGGCCTTATACTATACGACCCAAAAAGGGTGATATCCAAGCTGAATATATGTATTTAAACCCCAACACCCCCAGTTTTAAGCCCAGGTATAATATTACCTTGGGTTTCCCAAACGCTATATAACCCTCAAAAAGCTACCTCGTAATTAGTATTTATTAAAACTTAAATTTCCAACTATTAGGGCAGCTCTCCAACCTTAATACTAACTGCTGTAAATTAATTGGCTAAAGGTACGATGGCTATTATATACGAAGTAGCTTTTTTACGTACGGAGGTCTTAATATTACGAAAGGCTAATAAGGGGCTTAGTAAGCGACGGAAAGCTAAAAAAATACGTATGCGGTTTGGAGGATTACTTACTATATAAAAGGTACAGGATCTACTGGATTAGAAGGCTGTGGGTAAGTAGTTGGTTTAGGAAATACGACAAAATGGTAGTAATATAGGGGGGTTTCGTACGAAGATTTGGTGCTGTAAAGTGTGCGGTAAGCCTGGCTATAATACACGTACGTGCAAGGAGGTTGCAGAATTATCTGATTTATCTGTTTCTAATTTAGTTATAGTTATTTCTTAGTATTATGGTTATGTAATTAAGGATAGTTGTAGTGGGGAAGTGGAAAGTGTTGCGCTCGCTTGTCTATTGCACTCGCTTATCACGCACGTTAATATTATATAAAGTAAATATATAATATATATTAATATTAAGAAAGGGAAAAGTAAGGGGAATAATATAAAAATTTTATAATTAATAAATAAAGTACTTACGTATCGTTATTAGGGCGTATAAAGTTATATTAATAAGGAACGTTAAGGCTAAGGTATAATACTTATTATTAGATCTATACCTTACAAAGTAAATAGTAAAAACGAAATAAAGATTTTAAAAAACCGGTATAATAAAGCTATTATATATTATATACGAAATAGTAACTAGTTAATTTAAAAGGAAATAATTACGTAAAGGGGAAGAAAGGATTAAGTAATTAAATAACGGAATTTTAAAAGCGGAATAGGTTAAATAGTAATTATAATTACTAATAAAGGCTTAGAATTTAGGGGGGGAAGTTAATTAAATAAAACTTAACTTTAATAAAAGGCTAAAGGCAAAATAAAGGGTATATTAATTAAAGTAATAAATAATAATAAAAACCCCCCCCAAACTGTCAAACCATCGCCAAAACGAAAAACAACATCGGAATCGCGTTCTACGCATCCGATTACCCCTATCTGCGATATCGCAGCCAGGGCGCACCGAAGGCGCGAGCCGTGGTGATGGCGAAAGCCAGAATTACGGTACCAACTAAGGGCTCGCGCAAAGTCTTTACGCCCGTAAAACAACAATTGAAAACAACAATAACGCAACTAATTAAAGTTATAACAATAGCGAGACGATTTCGGAGGAAGCGAAAACCTTTAAAATTAAAAAAAAAATACTTTATAAGTAATTCCAGAATATAATTGATAGGAGGGGAACCTTCAACGACATCTTTAAAGCTACCAAATGGTACTTTAATTATGTTTTTTTATCGAATCCCGAGTAAAAACGTACCGAAAACGTTAAAAAACGCCTTAATTCTATTAAGGCAATATTAAAGAGAATTAAAAACTTAATTAAAATATAATAATTAATACCGGTTAATTATATATAGGCCTAAATTACGAGTAGCAGATGTAACGTAATCACATCACCCCCATTACGTAAATATATTATACTAAAAAAAGTATTTCGCGAAATTATTATTACTTTACTAAAGGATTTATAATTATAAATTAAACTTACAAGCGATGGAATTATATATAAAATAAAACAAAACTATATTAATTAAAGGAGTAATAGCGGTTAAACGTCTTTTATATAGCGGGGACGTACAGCTAGGAGCGAAATTGGCGTCCGCTCTGCACTCTTTTTATATGTTTGGGCACGAATTAGCGATACTTAAGGAACATGAAGCTACAATGTAACGGATAACATCCCGCTTTATATAATACTAATATTTTTATTAGCAAGTACTATAAAGTAGCCCTAGATATATAAAACGACTTAGCGTTTACGTAATTTTCTTATAGTGCAATAATGCATAAAAGGTACTAACTTACCTTAATTAAATAACGCAACCCCTACTAAAGTAAACTTGGCATTTCTCTTTTAGAGTTCAATATACGCCTATTTAGATAATAGCATCATATATTCCATACGCTCTTTTTAAACTCCTACCTTACTTTTAACAAAGTAATTTCTATATATCGCGCGCTAATATACGCCAAAGAAATATAATTAATAAAAATATCTTGAAATATACGTAATTAGTACGTAATAAATAGACGCTACGTAGATAAAACGCCTAATGTACGGGGTTAAGTAAAGGCAACTTTATAATAATAATAACCGTATTTAATATTTTTAATTACTAATTAAAATTTATATTATATATCTTGATAACTGCTTATAGTATATACGTCTCGTCTTTCTAAAAGCTACGTTAGTTTTAACTACTAATTAATTATACCCTAATTCCGTGTATATTACCCGTTTAATCGCTTATTTACTCGTTATTTCCCACTACTAAAACTCGTTTAAATAGCTACTAAGAAAGCTAAGTCTAATAGTTTTATATAATACGATTACTAAAATGCAATAATACTAATAGGGTCCAGTTAACGGAAAACCTCCCCAATAATAAGATTTTGTTATATACAATACTTTTATATATATAAGGCGACGAAAAGGTCTTCTTCGAAAACTTAAAAAATAATATAAGTAAAAATAAAATAAATTACGCTAAGATTCGATTTTGTAAGGATTAAGCCTAACGTGATAAGTTGAAATTCTTTTAAGTTGATATATACTATATCGATAAAAAAATAACGTTAAGCTTTAAAAGGTGATTAATTTAATATTTTATTAGTATCGTAATATAATTAAATACTATATCTATTTTGTAAATGTTTTAATCCCTCTCCCAATTTTAATAAATCTATTTAAAAGCTAGTTTTCCGAGTAAGCAAATGGTTTACGCGCGGGTAGATTTTTCAAAAGCTTATTACTCCAATATTAATTAAATTCTTTTCTAAAAAGGAAACGCGTCTTAAAAACATGATTACTCTAAAGCGAGTTATTTATAACGTAACGGATATTCCTCTTAAGGTCCTCCAAAATAGCCCTTTCTTTAATTTCAATATTAAAAACCAAATAGTATAAATTAAAAAAGTACGATAATAAAAGAAAATGATATAACGTACTTACTTTTCGGTATTTTTGATGTTTAATTACCGCTTTTTTACGGTAAGGGAAAAAAAAGGCCCTTAAGCAATTATAAGAAAAAATTGGGAAAAATAATAACTATATAACCAATCTATATATTACTAATCCACGTTATAATAAGAAGCGTATTAAAACGGTAAAGGGTAGCCTCTTGAAAAACTCGTATTTATAGGTTCTTAGCAACGCCTAATTTTAATAATAACGTAATAATAAAAATAATTAACTTTTCTAAATCAAAAATAACCCTGGTAAAGGTAAGACTATATTACTCTATAGTATTATAAATAAATTAAAAATATTTACTCTATCCTATCTATTATTATTCTTCTTTTACTAGGCTATTAACTTACGTATTAATAACGTTACTATAATTCTTCGCAGGTTAATCTACCTCCTTATCAATTAATAATTAATACTTATTACATATATACGGAAATAATATAATTTTATTAAAAAAATATATTTAAGGGAACGAATATATAGATTGATTATCTTATACGAAATCTTTACTACTATTTTATAAAATCTATTATTAAAGGTAACTTATTTAATTATTAATACGTTTAATAAATACGTAATAGATTTATCGTAACTTTTCAAACTAATCGCCCAGAAGTTATATATATCTTCTCGTATTAAGTGGATCATCTTAAACCGTAACTAACCGGAAATTAAAAATCAACTAGTATTGGTAACGCAAAACGCCAGGTTAAGCCTCGAGCTAAATACCAAATCCGTCGCTACTACCGTTAATACATATATTAATTACAAAGTCTTTTACCTATCATATTAAAAAAAATATAATATCGAAATAAAAACTGCTATAATAACTTATCTTTCTTTTAACGTAAATAATATATTTCTTTAAGTAACGTTAGTTTATTAGGCGCTTAAAAACCCGAATATTTAGAATTAGGACACCCTCAATACGCTATAAGCATTCCCAGTTGGATTAAATAATCTATATATATAAATAATATATTAAATTAAACGATCTAAAAATAAACTTATTTATAAGTATATTCTTACTACCGTTGTAATTGTTTACCGACCCCTTAATATCTAAAAATTAACCACTTTTATTAAACTACCAGATAGTATTTCAATATATCAACGTTATTTGGAAAAAATTATTAAAATCTACAACTTGTTTTTAATTTTACGAAAATAAATTATTTACTTCGTCTACCAATCCGCTAAAAATTTTCTATTTAGCAAAACCGTATATTAAGCTTCTTAAGACGCTTTTTAACTAAATCTTTCCTCTAAAGGTAGAAAAAGTAAACCATATAATCTTTTTAAAATTACTAAATATAATATTTATAATTTTATAACGTAATATATACAATTTAAAGGTACCAGGAATCCCAATTAACAAAATTTAAACGTTATCTCCAAACCTACTAACCATAGTACGATACTTATACATCTTTTAAATTAACCATCTCCGCGACTTAATTTTCGAAAAAAAACTTACCGTAACGTAATATACTAAATACAATCCAAACCTTCCTTAAAAAAAAGTATCTTTACTAACTTAAAGCTCTTAGCTTATTTTAAACAATATTAAAAGGTATTATTACTATAATACAACTTAACAATATATTAGTAAACCTTTACTACCTAACGCTAAAAATCAAAACTAATAAAAATATAAAAATATATTAAAAATAATTAATTTATAAAATTTATTTAAAATATATACCGGTTTACTTCAGCTTACGGAGGGATAATAGCGCAAGCCCCTCTCCAAACGTATACATTAACCCTCATCTTTATACTAACTTCCAATCTGGTAAAAAAAAGTTTAAGGCGGAAAAACCTAATTAAATTAATATAAAACCAATAATAGAAGCGAATTAGAATATATATTTCTAAATACTTAAAGGGTATTATAGTTGGGTTAAATCGATCACCTTTTTACCAAATGGTTAGCAATTTGTATTAGGTTTACGTAATTATACTATTAAAATCTGGGATCCGGTTTCGGGATAATACCTCCAGACGCTTAAAAGGTATTTTAATTCGGTTTCGTTAATTACTTTCTCACCAAATAGCTAATAATTTATATTAAAATCGCGTAATAAAATTATTAAAATCTAAGATCCCGCTTTAAAACAATACCTCCAGATGCTTAAAAAGCATTTTAATTAGGTTTATTTAATTACTTTCTTACCAAATAATTAGCAACTTATATCAAAATTATATAATATTATTAAAATCTGGAATCCCGCTTCAGGGCAATACCTTTAAACGCTTAAAGGGTATTCTAATTAGGTTTTATTAATTACCTTCTCACCTAATAACCAATAATTTATATTAAAATCAGGCAATAAAATTATTAAAATCTGGGATCCCGCTTTAAAATAATACCTTTAAACGCTTAAAGGGCATTCCAGTTTAATTTTATTAATTACCTTCTCACCCGATAACCAGCAACTTATATCGGAATCGGGTAATAAAACTATTAAAATCTGGGATCCCACTTCAGAGCAATACCTCCAAACGTTTAAAAGGCATTTTAACTTGGTTTTATCAATTACTTTCTCACTTAATAACTAATAACTCGTATGAGGATTGCACGATACTATTAAGATCTAGGATCCCACTTTAGGGCAATACCTCCAAACGCTTAAAGGGCATTCCAGCTTAGTTTCGTTAATTACCTTTTTACCAAATGGCCAGCGGCTTATATCAGAATCTTACAACAATACTATTAAAATCCGGGATCCCGCTTTAGGGCAATGCCTCCAGACGCTCAAAGGGCATTCCAACTCGGTTTCGTCAATTACTTTCTCACCTAATAACCAATAATTCGTATCGCGATCAAGTAATAATACCCTCAAGATCTGGGATCCCGCTTTAGGGCAATACCTCCAGACGCTTAAAGGGCATTCCAGCTTGGTTTCGTCAGTTACTTTCTCACCCAATGGCCAGCAGCTCGTATCAAGATCTTATAATAAAACCATCAAAATCTGGGATTCTACTTCAAAATAATACCTCCAGATACTCAAAAGGCATCGTAGCTCAGTTTATTTAGTTACTTTCTTATTAAATAACTAGCGGCTTATATTGCGATTGCGGGACGATACCCTTAAGATCTGGGATCCCGCTTCGAGGCAATACCTCCAAACGTTTAAAGGGCATTTTAAGATATTTAAAAGGTATCGTAACTTAGCTTAATCGGCTACCTTCTTACCTAATAATTAGTAGTTTATATTAGGATCTTATAACAATATTATTAAAATCTGGGATTCCGCTTTAGGGCAATACCTCTAAATACTTAAAAGGCATCATAACTTAGTTTATTTAATTACTTTCTTACTAAATAACTAACAACTCGTATTAGGATCTTATAATAATACCCTTAAAATCTAAAATCCCGTTTTAAAATAATACCTTTAAACGCTTAAAAGGCATTCTAATTAGTTTCGTTAATTACCTTCTCACCAAATAGCCAGCAGCTTATATTAGGATTACGTAATAATATTATTAAAATCTGGGATTCCGCTTCAGGGTAATACCTCCAAATACTTAAAAGGTATCATAGCTTGGTTTAATTAATTACTTTTTTACTAAATAGTTAATGACTTGTATTAAAATCAGATAACGAAATTATTAAAATCTGGAATCCCGCTTTAGGGTAATACTTTTAAACGTTTAAAAATCATTCTAACCTAATTTCATTAGTTACTTTTTTATTAAATAATTAATAACTTATATTAAAATATAATTTAGGGAAAGATCAAACTTAGATATTTTATAATAGCCAGAACGTATTATAATTACTACTAAAATACTGTTTAAATTATTTTAATATTTAAGGGTAAATAATATCCATTAGCTATTTTTTAAGGTAAATCTTTACAATTAGCTTTTCGCGAAATATCTAATATATTTTAAATACTTTTTATTTATTCTTTTTATTTCTTTTTCTAATTTAATACCAAAAAGGCCTAAAAGGATAGGTTACTTTATAAATAATTTGGAAATTTTAGCATCTTTTAGCAGTAATATTATATATGTTATTTTAAAAGGGCAAAATCAATTTTAGGTTTTCCGTTTTAAAAGCTGGAGTAAATTAAAATACCTAATAGCAATTTAAATATATTGTTTATTTTTAATCTACCTATATTATAATCCTAATTAGGTACTTTACTATATAAAAACTACCCGAAAAGGATATTTATTTTTTATAATTTATCTTTTTACTATAAAAAATAAATATTGCTATTTAATAACGTTTAGTTCCCTTAACGCCGTTTTAAAATAAATTCAGAAGATTTTGCGAATAATTAGTCTAGTAGCGATAAGTTGCAACGCCAACTTTATAATACCTTAAATTCCGCAAATTAGCCAATTTAGAGCGCGAAGTTACTGTAACGTAGCAAATTACAACCTATTTACAATATCCTCCTATTTGTACCGTATAAGGATTAAATCCCAGGCTAGTTATATAAAGGACACCTACCCTATTATATATATTATATTATAAAATAGAAGTTAATATTAAATAAAAGAGTAATAGTTAAATAAACGGAAAAAAACCTAATAGTAGCTTTAAGTAATTTCTGGAATAAGAAACTAGTATCTAAAATCGCTAATATTATATAATTAAAGGGTAAACTGTATAGTACCAATTTGATAATAGTTTACTATCTCCGTAAATAACTATTTTAAAAGGAATATAATAAAATATTTTAAAAAGTTACAAATTAACTAATTAGTAATAAAAAAGCAACTCTAATTATAAAACCACCTTTTCCGCATTAGCAAAACCTTATAAATCAATATCTTATTTAATTATATAAAAAGTAGGAAAACGGCTCGTACCGTTAAACGGGGGGCTATTACTACTCAGCTTGCTAAGAGGAATCTTCGGCTTAATACGGAGTAGGTAGCCTTTAATATACTAAACGCTTGGAGGTAAGTATATACTATCTTTAGATACCTAAAACCCTTGTATAATCGGGGACCTTACTACTAATAGGATCCTAATTTGAAAAAATATTATAAATTTATAAGCTATTACTTATAAGGTCTAGTAAAGTTTATATAGTAAAAATATAAATTGGAGAGATATAATAACGTTTTATAAAATATTTAAATATAACTTTATATCGAAAACCAATAGTATTTAAATTGTAAGCAAAAACGACGTAACTTAACCTTTTATACATCTAGCCAGCCTATAATTATTAATAATTATATTCCAGCCCCCCCTAACTAACTTATACCTAATCTATACCCCTTTAAACCTAACCTAATAATACGTACTTTTTAACCACCTACTCTATTTATTACTATACCTGGATTTCGGGAGGATATAATAGTAGCTTATTATAAATAGTATTATTCCAAAATTAGGCGTAAGGATTAGAAATAATAATACTAGTTAACCTTTAACCTTATACTAAATAAAGGTTTTAATCTTAAACTTATTTACGAGGATAATAATATTTAATTTTATATTAATCAAAGCGTATTAAAGGGTATAGTAAGGCGTTTTATTCGTAATATAGTAAGTTTTTTTTAATTAATATAATAATTTTAAAAATTAATAGTATAAAAAGTATATTTATTATATAAATAAAATATTAGTTAGCTTATTATTTTAACAACTTATTATTAATAAAGATCCTAACTCACCGGAAGTAACCTTTAGTACTCCTTTTCCTTATACCTACAATCTTAACACACTCTTTTAAAAAAGAGCGGAAATCAGCCTTAATAAAGCTAATATATTTATTCCAAGCTTACTTAATATATATCTTTAGCTTTCCAAAGAATTCCTTAATAGGGTTTAAATTGGGTAAGTAAGGTAGTAAATAAAGTAATATAATATCTATAAAAAAAACTTCGTGAGAACCCAGGACCGGCGCATCTGCTCGCGCACACGGCCAAAAACGCAGCAAACACCTGGAATCGAAAGATAACAACTACCCTTCGGCCCCCATGGGGTCGAAAAAGAAGCGC
>Ga0247765_1000077_pt1 | contig 72826 bp, 63 predicted proteins | sample UWRJL106311C6_FD_179949 | JGI IMG/M metagenome (GOLD analysis project Ga0247765, IMG submission 179949) | Plant litter microbial communities from Arlington Agricultural Research Station in Wisconsin, United States - UWRJ-L106-311C-6 | ecosystem: Environmental > Terrestrial > Plant litter >... | reverse complement strand
CACCGAAAAAACAACCCCTCTCCATTCATCATTCCCCCTCATCATTCCCCCTCACCATCTCATCTCCCCTTTCCCCTCACTCAAACTCGCACTACACCACCCCCACCGGCGCCCTCGTCATCCTCGGCCCCGATTTGGCCTGTACCGAGGCATGCCGGTCCGCGGCTTCCTCATCCTCGGGAATGAGTTTGACCGGCCGAGGATGACGGGGGGGTAGTTATCCTCTGGATTACTGTGATGTGATGTTAGTCTTTTTTTTTATTGCGTGAATGTGCAAATGGTCTTGTCTTGAGCAAAACAAGTGTGTGAAGGAAGAAACTTACGGATAACTACTCTCGCCGGTGGGTTCCTCCACAGATTCGGAGGGATCTTCCTCGGCAACGGCATCACCATCAACATCGACGGCCGGTTCTGGTTCAGCGGCGGCGGCAGCGGCGGCGGCAGCATCATCGTCGGTACCACAGCCAGGCGGGGGGGTCAGTCCCACACTGGCCTCTCCGTCTCCAGCGTCGTTGGCCCTGTCGTCACCAGCCGCACGTATCGTCACGCCCACGGGGAGTGTTGTGACGGGAAGTGTCACGCCCACGGGCCCCACTAAGTCTAAGTTCAGAACTACGGCTAACTCCCCTACTTGTACCGTTATGACAACTCGTGACGGCGACGATACGGCGGCCGGGACTGTCGATGTTGATCCCGATGCCGTGCCTTGGATTCCCTCCTCCTCTCTAAGCGCTCTGGCCCGTCTCTCCTCCTCTGCCTGAGCCCGTTCTGCTTGGGCCCTGGCTTCGGCTTCTCTGCGGGCTTGCGCCTGTCGTCGGAAACGCTCCACCTCGATACGCAATACCTGGTGTCCCCACCAGTGACGCACCTGTTCTTGGAAGCGGCGATTCTCCTCTGTCCGGCGGGCTAGTTCCGCTTGATGCAGGCGCTCCTCTTCTTGGAGGCGGCGAAGACGCTCCTGCTCTTGGAGGCGAGCTTCCTCTTCCAGCCCGATGCACTCCTGTTCCAGCTGAAGACGTTCCGCTTCCTGTCGGCGATTCTCTTCTTCTAGAGGAAGGCGTTCTTCTTCTTCCTTCTGGCGCTGCTCTTCTTCCAAACGGAGGTGTTCCTCTTCCTCTCGGCGGACTTGCTGTTCTTGGCGAAGAAGTTCTTCTGCTTGCTGGCGGTGCTGCTCTTCCTCCAGGCGAAGACGTTCCGCTTCCTCTTCCCGGCGAAGGCGATCCTCTTCGTGGCGACGAACTTTCTCTTGCGCACGGAGACGTTGCTCTTCCGCCCTCTGGCGCTGCTCCTCTTTTCTCAGGCGCTCTTCCTCCGCGGCAATGGCGAGGGCCCTCTGTCTGGCTGCTTCTTCTGCCTGGATACGATCGCGAGCTTCCTTTTGCTGCTGCTGTCTCTTGCGACGCTGCTCCTCTCTTCTTCTCTTTCGTTCTTCCTCCTTTTGCTTTTCGAGCAACTCTTCTCTGGCCTTGCGTTCCTCCTCAGCCTTAGCCTGTTCTTTAGCAAGACGCTCTGCTTCAATAGCCTTTTGGACGGCCTCATGTTCTTCCTGTACCCTTTTTCTCTCTTCTTCAGCCCAACGAGCGCGACTCTCCTAGGTTACTCGTTCTGCCAACGCAGCAACACGCTTCTCGTTCTCAATGCGAGCTGCCTCACCACGAGCAGCTTTCTCAGCGGCTTGACGGGTGGCGAGTTCTTCGGCTTCGACGCGTTCGGTTCGACGTCGGTCTTTGCGACGGGCGGCTTTGGCTTTGCGTTGAGCGCGTGCTTCTTCGGCGGCTTCTTCTTTTGGAGTAGGGGAGGAACCTGAGGCTGGGGCCGGGCCTGGGATGTGTTTCTCATGCTCGATAGGAATAACCTCATCACGGGTGGCTTTCTCAACAGCTTGGTGGGCCGCGACTTCTTTGGCTTGCGCTTTGACTTGCGCTTCGACTTCGGCCTCAGCTTCAGCCCGTTGGGCTCGACACCGTTCTTTGCGACGAGCGGCTTTGGCTTTACGCTGAGCACGTGCGGCTTCTTTTCGAGGAGAGGAGGACGCTGAGGCCGAGGCTGAAGCTGGGTTGTCATGCACCTCATGCTCGGCACGAACAACCTCATTGCACAGGACTTTCTCAACGGCCTGACTTGTCGCAACTTCTTCTTCTTCTTCTTCAGCTTCACCTTCGGCACGCTGAGTTTGCTGATGGTGTTTGTGAAGAACAGCGTTGGCAGCGGCTTTTACAGCGTCTTCGGCGGCGGCTTTTCGAGCGGAAGAGACTGCACCAGCACCGGCATCAACACCAACATCGGCATCGGGAGAGGGAATGAGAATAGGGGCGTCGGCGGGGGTCGTGGTCGATGCCTCGGTGGCCTTGTGTTGGACAGAGGAGGAGGATGCTACGTCTGGGACTGAGCCTGAGGTATTCGGCTGTCCCTTAGTGGTTTGCTGCTGCTGGGCAGGCGAGGTGAGATTCGGGATATAATTGTCAGCAGATGCCCTCTCAGCCACTTGCTCCCCGACGGGCGAGTCTGCCTCAGGAAGTGGGGTGTCCACAGGTGCTGGTGACAAGCTGGACGGGGACGGAAGGAAGAATGTGCTGAGGGTAGGCAGGCCGGGAGAGGCGGCAGGGTTGGCGATGGTACCGGTGATAGGGGTACCGGAGCGAGCCGCCACTGAGGGTTCGCCGGCGGGGGACAAGTTCACCGAGATGGTAGTACCATCAGGGGTGGTGTCTGTCTCTGCGTGGCTAATGGCCTCGGCTGACGGCGGAAGGGGAGAGTGGTGCTGCTGTGCCTCAGAATTGGCAACAGCGGCGCATGTCCCGTGGTTGGCGATCTCATGGTCGTCGCTAAACGGGTTGTCGAGGGGATCAGACTCGACGGTCCCTTCATCTTCTTTGGGGGTCGGAAGTGGGTCGGCGGAGATGTCGACATGTTGGAGTGCTCCAAAAGCCTCGTCGAGAAGGCGGTCCAGTGAAGGCTCTGGATAGTATTCCTCATCAATGAGCACACCTGGAGCCGGCGCGAGTGGCGCAGACGGGAACCAGCTATCGATGCGGAACGAGTGTCGAAGTGCCTCGGTGATCAAGCTCTTGAATCCCCGATCCTTGATGCGATTCCACAGCTCGCGACGTCTCTGCGTCCGCGCCGCCACGTCTCCCACCCAGCAGGCCTCGTTGCCTCCTCCTCCTCCTCCTCCTCCTCCTCCTCCAATACGCTTCAGTCTGGTAAAGTCACCAAAGTTGAGCGCAGCGAGAACCGCACGCACATGCAGCGCTGGGTGTTGCGCAGACACGCCGATGCAAGGACGCAACCACACCACGTCCAGACCAAGCGTCGCTGGTCCCTGGGCCGCCGCCGCCGTCACCCCTGTCCGGCGAGCAAGAAAGACCGCCTCGACAGCATCGAGAAAGCCAGTCGTGCCGGGGTCACCGCCGCTAACAGCAATTCCGATTATAAGCCGCATGTACAAGCTGAAAGCCATGTGGCGGGCCAAGGCCGTGTTTTCCGGCTCGCGCAAGAAATAGACGAAATCGCTCTACGATTCGAATATGCTGCGTCCGCGGGGGATTCCGAGAGCCACGCGGCTGGCTGTGAGAAGAGACAGCACAGGGCTGTACCCTTCTCCGGGACGACCCAGGCCAAAGCCGGCGGCCTCGAAATCGGGAACTAAGCCTAGAGATGTTAGTTAGTAGATGTTTCTTGATGTGAGAGTGTGAGAGAGTGAAAGGAAAAAGGGAAGAAAAAGGTGTGTGATATCGTAAAGACGCTGGCAAGGAACATGCCATGCCGCCTAACAGTGTACATATGAACCACTGGCAATGAGAGCCCCGAGACGGCGACCTCAACGGTGGCCGACAAGTCACCAAAGACAGCCAAAGGAGAGCGTTGGTGATGAGAACCCCAAGACGACGATCCCGACGCTGGCCGACAGATGACCAAAGACAAAGCCCATAGAAAGCGCTGGCCAGGAGAGTTCCAAGGTAATGATGCTGATGCTGGCAGATACATGACCAAAGAGACAGCTCAGGGAGAGCACTGGTAAAAAGAACCCCAAGGCAGCGACCTTGACACTAGCCAAGAAATGACCAAAGAGAAAGCCAAAGGATTGGAGAGCGCTGGCAATGAGAACCCCAAGCCGATGGCCTCAACGCTGGCTGAGAAATGGCCAAAGACAAAGCCTATGGAAAGCGCTGGCCATGAAAACGCCAAGGTGATGATCCCGACGCTGGCTAAGCAGTGACCAAAGATGAAGCTCAAGGAAAGCATTGGTGATGAGAAGGCCAAAATGATAATCCCGACGCTGGCCGAGCGGTGACCAAAGATTGGATAAAGCCAAAGGAGAGCGCTGGTAAGGGCAACTCCAAAGACAAAGGCAAAGTGAGTGGCTGTCGCTAGCCGGGTGGACACATGCACCTGGATTACCATCTAGTGATAACGCTGGCGAAATAAATGTCGATGAGAGAGAGATATTGCTAGCCAGATAGTCGGCCGGACCGCAAGGACAACGCTGGTGGAATCAATGCCGTCGAGAGAAAAAAGACCGCTGGCCAGGTGATGGGCCGGAACACAGTGATGGCGCTGGTGGAATGAACGCCGATGAGAGAAAAGACCGCTGGCCAGGTGGTGTGATGGGCTGGATGGGAAGGACGATGATGAACTTGGAATTGGCGCCAATGAGAAAGAAAAAAAGACCGCCGGTCACACTGATGCCCGGAGCGCAGGGTGCCAACAGATCAAAGCTTCCTTGCAGGAGACCAGACTGACTTGCTGGCTGGTCCCCAGCCCTTGTAGGGTTGTAGTATGCGTGGCTGGCTCCGGTGGAATCTCGCTGATCAACCGAGACGTCTGGTTTCGAGGGTCTCCCACAAGGTCTTTGTGGGGAGTGACCCACCCGCCCTGGGAGAATTATTGATAGATTGGCGACGTGATTCGTGTTTCGAAAGGGGCAGCTGGACACCCAGCTGGTCTGGGGCTGGTGTAAGGGTTGGGTTGTCGCAACATTCGCGTATCCGCAACCTCCCCGCCTAATCGAGCTGTGATTGAGTAGCTCTCATTTCCACGATATGCCCCCGCCGGTATTGCCATGGGAGCATCCGTTCTGTGAGCTCCCGAACGAGCCAGCCAGGATGACCGGAGGATAACAGCGAGTTATGTGGTCGGTTGTGGGGCGAGATGCTAATCGATGCGTGGATAATGTGGCGATTGGTCGGTCTCAAGGACGTCGGATGTCTGGCCGAGAACTCGAATGTCATGACGACGAGGTCAAGTGGTCTTGGCCAACGATTCGATTTTTCTCTAATGCTTCTTTGTCGTCTAACGGGCTGGCTGAAGGGCAAGGGTAGAACAGACACTGGCCAGGACACCGGTTCGGTCTTGTGTCGACGGGTTGATTTGGTGTCGATACCACCGAGGACACTTGAAGAGCAAGAAAAGAAAAAGAAAAAAAAAAAAGAAGAAGAAAACTTACGAGCAATCCCCTCGGCACCCAGGTCGCAGAGCACAAGCAACTGCTCCCTGGTCCCAAACACCATCAACGGCCAGCTCGGCATGGCCGGCGCCATGTCGCGCATCCAGCGGTACCAGAATTCCACTTCTGGCACCGTGTACTGCCACTCTGCCTGATTTTTGTCTCAAAAGTCAGCTATCAAATCCATAATGACAAAATTGAATCGAGATCAAACTAAAACCCAAGAACAGAAGAAAGAGAGAGAAAGAAAAAACTTACAGTGCAGAAAAAGTCAAACGCCTTCCACTCTTCTCTCGGACTCGTCAGCCGTCCCCACGAAGGAATGTCGCGAATCGCCGAGGAGGTGGCTGCCGTCGACGCCATGGTTGCGAGGGAATGAGCCGCGGACATTTCTTCGTCAGTTCTGGTGTTGCCGTTCACATTGGTCGACATTTTCTTTCTTGTCGTTCTTCGGGGAGGTGAGGTAAATTCGGTTCTGGTGTAGTCGGTTGTGCGTCAGTCAAGTGAAGATGAAGTTGGCTTGAGTGAAATCGTAGAGATCGCGTGGGGTGAAAATTGGAATCGGGAAGATCGGAAAGTGGAATTCGAGATGGGACGTGGGAGATGGAGACTGGGTTGACGTTCCAGGGAAAAAGGTAAAGCGTGTACGGCATGTGCGCGATGGAGTGTTGAGAGGAGTGAAAACTTACAAGTTCTTCTTCAGCGGTGAGGAGGAAAGCAAGCAGAGTGAGTGAGCAAATAAAGTTTGCTCGAGGATTGTCTGGTTGCTGAAGATCCAAAGAGAAAAAAAATTCGGGAGAAGGAGAGAAGGGACGGTGAGCTGGGTAGAAATAGTTTTCCTAAGGACCTGAGGACCCGCCTTGTTTCGGCGTGTCTGCCCAGCGTGTTGAGACTAAGCGGGTCCGTCCATCAAGGTCGCGGCAAACAATCAACAATACATGGCACTGGGCTATTCAACATGGCAAACGACGCTGGGGGCGGACCCGCCAATCTGTTGACGCTTCTGCTTCTTTCCCCAAACAACAAACTGGAGGTGATTTTGAATGCCCTCATCACGAGGCTGTCTGGGGGTGAGTTCTAGATGGACGTGTCACATATAGATCCAACTGCGGAGAACAAGGCAAGATAGAGCCGAGAATATCTCAGAACAAGGCTACAATAAGGCAATGGATGTTTTCGGGGCACAGAGAATCACAGTCGTCCACGCCATTCGAGGCAATCCACAGGCTTGAGCGGACTCCGAAGCTCAGCCTTCTCCGGAAGGCCCCGGAACAGGCCGGGCGACCTACATGCGACCTGGCATGACAAGCCACAGTAGACAATCAAATTTGCCAGATTCTTTAAGGCGTCACAGACAAACAAGAATTAAAAGCATTTATCTTGGAACAGTGGCATTTGTCGAGCAATTCACAAGTCTAGGGGCACTCCGAGGGCCTCGGAAAGGGGCTCCAGAAAGCGCCGGACCTTCTCCGAGCAGCCTCGGGCTACAATTTGAGCGACATTAGACAAGCAACATTGGACAATATAGTTTGCCGGGCTTTTCTTTGAGGCTTTCCAGGCGAGTGAGAATCAAGGCTATCTATCTTGGAATGGCGGCGCGCGTCGGCAATTCACCAGTCAAGTGCACTCCGGAGAAGGCCGGAACAAGCCGGGCCTGCTCCTGGCGCCACTACAAGCCACATCAGACAATCAGGTTTATAGGGTTACTCTTTTGAGGATTCACGGGCAAACGAAAGTCAAAGGCTATCCATCCATCTTGGAACAACGGTAAGGCGTTAAGCATTTCACAAGTTCGGATGCACTCCGGAGAACGGCGGCCTGCTTCCGGGCGACCAAGGTGAATATGAGAGATTAAATCAGCGAGCTTTCTCGCGCCAGAATCCAGTCTTTTTTTGATCTTGAGATCTTCAAAGGCCAAAAACTGATAGCTATCCATCTTGCCAAAGCCCACTAAATTTAAAGGCCGTCTATCTTTGCAGCCGTAGAAGAGGACATATCATGTTTGCCTTTGACCCTGCTCAGTTAAGCCAGCCCGTGATTTGCCGTCCCAGCCAACAGTGAGGGCTCCAGAAGGCGGGCGCCGGACCGAAGCGGACCTGCTCGGCGGCTCCGAGTGACCCGGCATCACCACCACAAGGCAGACCAATCAAGATCACCGGATTCTCATTTGAGAGTTCACAGCCGGGGAATCCAAAGCTTGGTATCTATTGTGAACAATCTCATACTGTAGCTATAAACACCATCTCCATTCTCGTGGCAGAGACCAAGCGCGTCTCAACTGCCGTTGGACCTGCTCAGCAGGAAAACACATGAATCGCGTCAGGCAAAGAGGGTTCGTCTGTTCTCCACGTGTACTTGATAGTTCTTGCGCTACAACTAAACTCCAAGCAGCTGAGACTCGTCCAGCTTCTCAGGAGGAGAATCGCCGCTGACGAAAACGACTTGTACCGCGGCGTACCTATTCAGAAATATGATAAGCCTGTAATCAGGATACAAAGAGGGAGAGAAAACCATACGACACTAAACAGAATACTTACGCAGCAGTAGTAGCAATAATCTCAGCGTTCCGCGCATCAGTCAAGACAGCTAACGCCAGCGAACACAGAGCCGAGAATGCAACAATGGTGCCAAGATGCGGACGAAACCTCGCGCGCGGCTTGTAGATGAGAAGTTTAGGTTGCCCCTGGTTCGACGGCGGTCTTTCTAGGTGTAAGGTAAGCAATCATTGATTCCAATCAGGAATTAGTAATATGGGAAGGCTCTTCGACTGACTGACTGACTTACCTCGGTTTGAAAGGGGCGGGCAAAAAACTTGAGCAGAAAAGATGTCATGGGGTCCAAGGCACTGCCGCCCAGAGCTACGAGATCCTCGTAGACGTTGTCCCGGAGAAAGTGCTTGTCTTTGTCTTTCAGGGCGCCGCTGTTGTCGCTGACGAAATCGTTGAGCGTTTTCCACGTCCTTCTTCGAGGTCTTCGGAGAGCTAGGATGGAAGCATGGGCTTGAAGGGCGTTGTCTGGGTTGCTAGTTAACTACCGTCAATACCACATCGTTGTAGTAGTAGTAGTAGTAGTAGTAGTAGTAGTAGTAGTAGTAGTAGTAGTAGTAGTAGTAGTAGTAGTAGTAGTAAATCGGCTGCCCTGCTCAAGCGTGCCGGCAAGGAACAACAACGCGGAGATTTCTTCAAAGCGATGGCTACCTACGTCCGAGTCCTTCAGCTACAGCTAAAGCACCGTGCCGCGCCCCGAGAATCATCACCGTCCCGCCAGGCCCTGCGACAGATGATGGAGATGTTACAGCACAAGTTCCACGGAGCCCGAGTGACCTTTGAGGTGTCGTGGTGTGGCTGTCAGACGCGATGCGGGTCAATACAACGCTCACCAGCTCGATTGCGAATCTACCCAAAAGGTTGCTGGATCCGGGAAAGATCACCGTCGACATGATGCAGACGCTGGCTGAGTATGTCGTCAAATGGTACACGCCCAACGCACTCGGCTGTGCTGTCGTTTTGTACGAGCGGATCTTGGCTGAACTCGACGGTGCTTACTCCTCTCCGAGCGACCCCGACAAAAAAAGGGCCCATGTCGTCAGAGAGCTGGCCAAGGTCTACGTAGAGATGCTCGGATGCAACGAGTATTGCGAGGGCATCCTCCCGGATATCTCGCCGGCCCAATACGCCGTCATCCAGCAGGGCCTCGAGGAAATCGAAAAGTGCGGCACCGTCTCTGAGCGCCTCGAGTTCTACCAGCACCTCGGCGCTCTCCACGTTCGCTATGCGGCCAAAGATCCGCGGTGCAGCAGCCAAGAGGGCGAGCGAATGCTGCGAAACGTCTACGAGACGCAAGCGCGGCTGTTTGGCTTGCCTGACCACCGCTGTGTGACAACCGTGGACATTCTTTCACGTTACTATGTCGAGCGAGGGGGACGGGACGTCGAGGCTGCCCAGCTGATTCAGGATACTCTTCAGGCCGTTGGCGCCGCTACTTGTCAGCCGGAAGACGAGAGTGGTGAGGGCGGCGAAGAGAACGAAGACGAGGAAGACGCAGAAGATGCCAAGTGGCGGGGGGTCGTTGAGAAATGGGAAGCCTTGGTGGCTCGGACGGACACTAGAGCCGCAAGCAGGGATATCGACTTCGCGATGATTCTTGCAAAGTGCAACTTGCAAGCCCGGCTGATGCAGCTACTCGCTCCTCCCGGCTGGGTCTGGCAGGACAGCCGGCTATACCTATGCGACATAACCGAGATTCGATTCCGGCGTGTGGCTATCACTGACGCGCTTGACAACTACCCCGTGCGTATTACACAGCTGGGGGATGGACTGCTGGACATTCGATTACCCATCGCAAACCACCCCTTCTGCACAGGCGGCCCCTTGACGAGTATGTCTGTGTCTGAGGTGGTCCGTTCTGTCCGAGAATCACATTTCTACATCCAGTTGCTTCTGGTAAACTCCGAACGGATTACCCCTGACAGCAGCAACAGCAGCAGCTCGGGTGACGACGATAGTGATGGGGATAATCTGGGCCCCCAAGTGTGCTGTTCATCGTGGGAGACAATGGGCCTCAGCAATAGTCCCGACGAAGCAGCAAGCCACCCGAAGCCATCAACCCTAGCCAAGTTGGGCACCGACCACGCACTCTGGGTTTTCCCACGAGACTTGGGTCCTCCAGCAGCAGGTACAAACACAACACTGAGTTACCAACTCGAGGAACTACCCGATCGTCCCAAGGAGTGGCTGGTTCGCGTGACGGAGTCGTCAGCACGCGAATCCCCGCCAATTTACCTCTATATTGGTGATGATATGAGTCGACCACCGACCCTCACTTATGTTCACCGCGTTCGAAACTCCACATGGGAGTGGCGAGGAGGGTCCACTGACAACATGAATGGTGACGAATTTGCTTGTTCCGTCGACGAGAAGAAAAACAAGGGCAGCAGCGAGAGCTCAAGCCCTGATGGCAGAGCACCTATATCCGTCGTCTGCCCATATGTAACGTACGACGAGCTGCGCATGACGAAGGGATTTGGCTGGGGTTTCAAATATGCCAACTTTGTGCAGCTCCTGCGCGCTTCTGCTCATTAACAACGGGGTGGTGGCATGGCGGACACGAGCAGCATCTTGGCGATCAAAAAAGGCCATGTGCAGAGAACCGGCGGGTGTGGAGCAGCAGCAGCAGCAGCAACAAGCAGAACAAGTTCCCACGATTTTGTTAGATGGTGCCCACGACATGAACCATGGAACGCACGGCTTCTTCAACCACGTTCCCGGGACGGGGGCTTGGATTTGCGACAACGGTCCCGTGCGCGGTTTCCATCTCTTATCCTCCAACTGGGTGGACTGGACGGCCTTTGAGGTCACTGACGAGAAGCTAGGTAGCGTTGAGTATCCAAAGCTGCAATCCACAAACAATGAGCCCATCCGGGTGCGGGGTGTGGTCTCGGGTAGTTGGATCCCGGATACGCTCGAGGGAAGATTTGTCATGGACAGGGTGTTTGTTGTTGACGCTATGTTCATAAGGAACGGCACAGACACACATCAGTCCCCGTTGGACTTTCTGATTTACCGAGACGCCACTGAGGATGGAGCGAAATTCAAGGCTGAGCGTGAGCTGCGAATTCTTTATCTATCTACCTTATCCGGTCTGACTCTAACAGCGTACCTATCTATAGTGACATCTGCCGAGAAGCGAAGTTTGATAGGCTCACTTAACCCATCAGTCTTTCGCTACGCAGACATGAGTCTGCTGGAAGGTTTTGCAGGTGCTGCCTGGATTAAGAAGCCAAAGAAAAAGAAACCTGGTGAGTGACTGGAGCCCCCCTCCCTGACGTTTCTGACATGGTTCTCACCGTTGTTGTTTTTTTTTTTTGCTGCACGTATACAGCACGAGAACCGACGTTTGAAGAACGAATGATGGCGGAATCAGAGAGGCGGGAAGGCTTGCTTGCCGTCTACAAGCAAAATCTGATCAAGTACCAGGGTGACGAGCCAATGCTGAGCAAGGTCAGGATGGACCACGACCTCCAGCTGAAGGAATGGGCAGACTGGGATGAAACGCAGAGGTTAATAATTCAGAGTATGGCGCAAGTGTCAAGGGAGTGAATGCTGTTGTAAAACCCTGGCAAAGGGTTGCCAAAAGTGAAAGAGGAGAAATGGTTGTGCTCCAGAGTTGAGCAGACAGATAGACTCTTATAATTGGCACCTTTGGGTGCTGTAACCTACCTACCTAGGTAAGGTAGTTGGTCTATACTGCCCCGGGAGCTGGTCTTCTTGTTTGTTTCGTCCAAGCAGGTACAAACAAGCAACTATACTTGCCCAGATACTACGACAGCTCCTCCCAGATGGCGGAAATCGAGACCACGTTGGAGGAGCACGTTGCATCTCCACGGGGTTCCGACTGGAAAAGAAATGCGTCCGGTCACATCAGGAGAAGACTGTCAGGCGGTCTTGGAAAATGAGTTCCATATATTGCGAGGAACCGGTTGTTTCAACTGTTCCAATCATGACGGTTGTTATGGTGCCGGGTGGTGAGGGCGATGTTCCGATGGTGGTGGGGGTGTGTAGTTGGTGTCGAAAATAATTGAAACCTACCCCAAACCCAAAAATGATCACTTTGCGGCCTTGTTGATACTTGTAGCTTGCACGCGTGACGGCAAAGACTAACGTATCCAAACAAACAAAAGGGGTATATTGTTTCATGACGTCATCAGAATTACCATATCCAAAGTCGGCTCGCGCCGTACCTGTAGCCCTAACCAAGCCAGGACGCCAGATGAAAACCGCAGAGAAAAGAATCAAGTCCTGAAAGGCCAGTCTCCAGCTTGCCTCTCCACATCTACCCATATTTCGTGCTTGACTACAATCACTCCCGAAGAAGTGGACGGCCTGTTGTCATGTAGAGCCACTTTGGCTCGGCCTCGGCTGCGACTTCTGTCGCTGTCGTACAGTCCCAGTATATCATCGACGCTATCGCTCCTTTCTCTCGTCCGGGCCCGCTCAGGTCTCTGGATCTCTGGCTCCGGGCTCGGTGATGACTCTACCATGGTGTGCGACGATGCGGAGTCTCGGAGAAAAGTGCTTAGTTCTAGGTCATAGCCCGGTTCGTCTGATTGTGTTCCCTGTTGTTCCTCCTCGATCTCCCCCATCTTGTGGTTTGTTGCTTCAACTGCCGTGCTATCATCCACCACGGGCTTCTCCGGTGTCTGTGGGGTCTGTGGTGGCTGTGTCGGAGGCTTGTTCTCACACATTGTGAACATTGGCAGTTCGGGGTCGCTGTTGTGTGTATGGGCCCGATCGCTGTACCCAATGCTCATGCCTCGCTGCTTGAGGTATAAGGGACGCAGGGTTGGAATGCCCAGGCAGACCATGGCGACGGCGATCTCGGCGCCCGCCCAAACGAAGTACATTGCAAAGTTTACTAATATGGTTAGCAAAAACCCCAGGGAAGGTCAGAAGCAAAACTTACAGGTATAATCATTAATTTCTAGCTGTGAAAGTACCACCGTGCGGACAATGCCACATGCTCCGGCTCTGGGGTACAAGTCAGCCCAACCGTTGACGACACATGGACTCAAGGACACTTACATGACACCAAGACTCATGCCGCTGGCCAACATGACCTTTTCTCTCCGAGGCATACGGAGCGACCAGATGAACATCCAAGGAAAGATGGCAAAGAAAAAGTCGCAGGCACTGGACCAACCACCGAGTCCAACACTCATTGGTTGGATCTGGATGTTCCATGTCCCTGGTGTCCTCAAGGGATCCCAGCTCGCCTTGACGGGGGTTGTTTGGTTCCACAACATGACGGTGAGGGCGAACGAAGTGCCGGCTGTGACGGTGATGAGAACCCAAAGGGCAATCTTCTGTCCTCGCAGCTGAACAACGCGTAGTAGAAAGAACCCCATGGATAGCTTGGCCATGGCATTGCCGGTGATGGCGAAAGTGTTGGCAACATAGGTCCAGAAGATGGCGTTCGACGAGTCGGCAATCTCGAGAGTCCAGAAACTTTGGCCGAGGCCATAGTAGACGGCAACCTGGATGCTGGCTGTGAAGACGAGTAGGAAAAGGCCGGTCCAAGCGAATAAGTGGTCCTCGACGCCGACAAACCTAATGATGCGGATTCGAGTGTAGAGTCGAAGGATGACGAGAGCTAGTGAAAGGGCAGTCATGGCCCACATGGCAATGGCCACTTGGATTCCCCTGTGCATCTTGGCATCACCGTTCGGGGAGGGAGCGGTATGGCGGCAAGGTGTTCGTCAAGGACAACATGTCACTTGCTGTCGACTCGTCGAGGAACCCGAGGGGTGAATAATACCGCGCGAGGTGAAACAAGAAAAGAGGAAAAGAGGGAAAGCGTGTGACGAGGGCGACAGGAAGGCGTCTGCTTTTGTTTCTTTTGGGACCCGCGAAGTCGGATCGACTCCGGTCGAGACCCCGCCCATTTTTCTTCTTCTTTGATGCCTTTGCAGTCATGCGCAATCGAAATAGCACAGTGACCGCGTCGCGATTGGCGACTGGTCGGTGGCTTGCAGACGGGACATGAGCCCAGGCGATCAACCCAGACCGTGGGCGCCGAGGCCAATGTTCCGTTGACGAATCCAGCAGTGCATTTCTGCAATGGATGCGTCCGGGCACGGCATTGGCTGGAAACTCGGCGTCGTCAGCCAACAGGAAAGCGGGGAACCTTGAGATCGCTAAACTTGCAGGAACGGGAGCGCCGCACTTGCCAAGACCGCGTTTCTGCTCTCTCATGGGTCCGCCGTCCGAGACCCCCAAGTCCCAGCATCCACAATAAGCGCCCGTCGCCCACGCGAGCCATCCCACTCCCTTTTTTTTTTTATCAGTTACGACTGTTGTCTGTTGTGCCGAGGGACAAGCTCTGATGTCATTGCTTGCGATGGAGAGACCGGTCCGAAGTGGCCGAATTTTGGGCGAGAAACACCCCCTCCGACCCCGCCAAAGACCATGCCGCGTTTCTCGAGCCTCGAACCCCCCCAACCACAGCAGAAAACCCGAGGCCCATGCGGTATAGCATTAACTATAGCGAAGAAACGAGCGGAAACGACGAAACACCGCCTCGATGCCTTCCAAGGGCCACCTTTCGCATGGCACACCCAAATTTCCACCATCAGTGCGATTCAGGGGTTTGGGACAATCCACCCCCACTTCCCATGCACACCGGGGAAGTCGGTTCCCAACGGCAGTTCGCACAAGGCGAGGAATTAAATCCGTGCGGCTCTGCCTTGGGATTGGCCATTGCGGGAGCGTTCTTCAACTGCGGTGTCGGCACTATCGATGTGCTGCCATGTGGGCCTCGAGGGTGGGTGGCGTCCAACGGCTCTGATTGGACAGCGGGGCAAATTGACATGAGAATCCAATTCCGACTTTCCAGCTCAGCAGCCCTAAAGGTGTTTAGCTCGGCATTTTCGGATCTGGCTTTGATGAGGTATTAGTTTTTATCGCAATCTTTGCGGCCGGGACAAAATCAATGTCAGTGCAGAGCTGAGCAGCTGGGTGGTGAGCTGGCCAAGTCTGAAGAGCTACATGTATGCTCCCCCTCAGCCCCCAGCCACATATCGCCACGCCCTAATATTGAAGCCGAGAACATGCCCGCCTTGTTCAGCCGAGGCAGACACCTGCCTGCGAAGTTGAAGACGAAACGGAGCGAATCCTAATTCCCGCAAGCCCAATCAGCTTTCCACCACCAACACTCGGCTCGTCGATCGGGTCTTAGGTGGTGACAGTCGCGGGAACGTTGGCAGAGACATCCCCGACTTCAACCTTGGCACTCAAGGTCAGTATTTGACGCAGTGGTATTCCAGTGGCTTCCGGTACAGATGGAGTGTCAATTGTCTATGATTAATCCCCAGAAAGCCTGCTTTCTACGCATGACACTTTAAATCTGTTTTGCTTTGCATGTGGTCAATGAATGAATTATGTAACCCTTCAAGACCTGAACAGCATGCGGATCAATCTCTGTTCCTTTGTTAGTTTTTCTTTCTCCAACATCGACAGGTTCACTTACGGCAGTGCGTAACAATCCTAGGTCCCCTCAAACGCAAGTCCCTGCGTGCGCCTCCTTCCTCCCAGTCTTCAACAGATATGCCAGCAGCTTCCAGGTCAAGAAAAACAACATTTGTCTGGACCGGCATGGCCAATTCCCCGCCCGCCGCCGTCCACACCTCTGCCAGCTCCCGGGCTACCCGATGGCCTTCAGCAAGCCTGGACCCCTTTCCCGTTCCATCTCTGCCAAAGATATTATACAAGCCCGCTGCGGCCATGGCCAGGGCAATGCCCGGCTGTCTCATGGCCCCACCGACACTCTTGCGGACTTTTTTCGCCTTGTGAATAAACGCAGAACTTCCAACAAGCACCGAACCAACCGGCGCACACAACCCTTTGGTGAAACACAAACTCACACTATCGGCGGGCTGACACAGCTCCTCCAGCGTGCCGGCACCCGCAACCACGGCTTCCCAGAGCCGCGCTCCGTCAATATGTATGGGTATGTCGTGAGCTTTGGCTAGCGTGGAGATTTTCTGCAGTTCAGCTAGCGGGAGGATGGCGCCGCTATGGGGATTCTCAAGAGAGATGACGTGGGTAGGGCAGCTGTAAATATCCTCCTCAATAACCATGCACCGACGCACATCCGAGACACAGAGGTGGATTCCGTTGGATGGTATGACAGACTGGATCATAGCGCCGGCGAGGGATGCAACACCACCGGCTTCCATGGTAAGGATATGGCTACGGTGATCGGCGAGGATGCCCATGGGCGGCTGGAGGAGATGTGTGCGCAGGGCGACTTGGTTGGCCATGGTTCCGGAAATACAAAATAGCGCGGCCTCCTTGCCGGTGATGGAGGCTATGTGATTTTCTAGAGGGGAAAAACCCTCTTCGTCGAAAGCATCGGCGAGGGAGGCGCCCAAGGCGGCTTGGAGCACTTTCCCAGTACCAATGTCAGCGAAAACAAAAAGCAGAAGAGAGTGGTGGGGAATGGACGCAAGCAACGTACTACTTGGTATAGGCAGAGTGACAATGTCACCTATATGCAATTTGATCATTAGCAGGGAAACTAACGGCACACAAAGCGGTTATAGGCATGATGCGCAATGTGGTGTCAACCAGACGTACTGCGAAAGTCAGAACCACTGCTGCCAACACCCGACTGGAGCTGCCATGCCGAACCAAGAGGGGCGGGCGTCTTCTGCAGGGGGCTGTCGCCCGTGCCGTTGACAAGACATGTCTTTTCCGCGTCAACGGGATAGTCGCACGCCATAGTTGTCGACAAGGGGGGGGGGTTCGCAATTTTGGTGAGCTGTAGCTGTGGGTGCGTCAAGCATCAATATCAACTCTGGTGATCTCTGGATAGTGATCTCCCACTACCGGAAGCTGATTTACGCCAGGGCTTCACCAGACATGTCCTATTTATATACTTAGCCAATACGGCTGGCCATCTATGAGCTATCTCATCTGTAATCCACGGTGTCAACTGTATCTTCCGTATCCACCGTGTGCTCCGTGTGCTCCCTGTCCTCCGTGTCCTCCGTGTCCGCCGTGTCTGCCTTATCCGTCCGTCGCTTTCACCCTTCACCGTGTTTTCTGTGTCTGTTTCCCCGTAGTAGATCATCTCATGGGCAACACGTCACATGTAATCCTCTATCGTTTGTTTGTTTTGTCTCTTAGGTAGGTAAGGTAACCATAATCATGAGAGTGGGACTGGGCTCAGCCTTGTGTTTCGTCACACGGATATGATATGATATAGTACCGGGACACAAACACAAACACGCCGGGGACTGGACTGGACTAGAATTTGATCTTGGTGCTGAGAAAATTCGGAACCTGGCAACTCACATCATATCACGGGCAGGTTGGTCATGCTACACATTCCAAACACAATGATCCTCACCTCATCTCATCTCCTAAAAGTTCTTTCCTGTGTACCTACAGTCAAACTTGCCCCGCCAAGTTTCTTTCTCGTGTAACCTTACTTTACCTTGCCGGGCAAGGTAAGCTGACAGCCACCAAACGAGTGTTTGGTATACCATGTTGGGTCTGACATGTCTGTCGCGTTTTATGTACTTGCATCTGACCTAGCGTGCTTTTTATACTCGGATCTGGCGTGTTTTTCCCCTAACATATCAGCCAACTCTTGTGTTCCCTTGTCTTTTGGAGCTCTATGTCTTCGAGACCAGACTTGATTCCACCGACTCAGACTTCACACACTGCCGTATCCACCCATCAAGAAAAAAAAAATGGGTGGCACGGTGGACTGATTTCTCAGCCTGTACGCACACGGACAAGATCTTGATTGCGAGGCTATTGCGAAAGGATGTGACGACCTTTGGTCTGGGTCAAGTCAGAGGCTTGAGCGAGACGTCTGGTGAAAGCCAATTAAAAATTGTCTTTATGAAGGCCCTGCATGTCTGTTAGCACACCTTTTTAGCACATTCTCTCCTCATCTAAACAAAGACAAAACCAAAACTCATAGTTTAAGTTTCAGTCATGGCCACTCCCGACATCGGGGAGAAAGCCCTTGCGGACTTGATTCGCTTTGTCCGGTATACTTCACCCTTTTATCAGAAATCACTGGCTCGTCTCTCCACCGAAAATCCCAGGCTAGAAGACCTGCCTATCGTTGATTCGGACGCATTCTGGAAAGCCAACTCGGAGAAACCCAATGGCGTCATGACGGCCCCCTTTACCGATGGTTACGTTGTCCGAAGCGGCGGCTCGACTGGACCCCCTAAATGGGTCTACATGACCAAGAGAGAACTTGAAGTCGTGACCAAATCGACGGGCTGCGCAATGAGTAAAGGATGCGGGTTGGTTCCGGGCGACCGTATCGCCAACTTGAGCCATCACGGCTCCATGTATGGAAGCTCCTTGCTTTTCACGGCCAATTTGCATGAAATTCCCATGCCCACCGTTAGCCTCCCCATCAGCGGTAACGAGGGACTCGAGGCTATGGCCAAGTGGATGGAGGTCTTTGACGCAACTGTCATTCTCACCAACGTTTCTACCGCTCGACGCCTCGCTGAGCATTACCAGCAACAAGGCAAAACCCTCGACAGCGTCCGCCTCATCTTGTACAGCGGTGAGAATTTCACCAAGCCCCTCCGCGCCGTGTACAAGGCCGCGTTCCCCAACGCTACCATGTACCCATCTCTGTATGGGTCCGTTGACGCTGGTACCATCGCCGTTCCTCCCAGGCCATTTACTGACGAAGACGACGACATCCACCCCATCTATAAGACCTTGACTGATCTCGTCATCCTGGAGATTGTCGACGACCACGGCGTTCCCATCACCTCCCCGGGCAAGATCGGATCTCTCATCGCCACCCACCTCCATCGACGCCAGCAACCCCTGCTGCGGTACCCTCTCGGTGACAAAGCGTCGTGGGTTGATTACCACGAGCATACCTTCCGATTGCACGGACGGGATTCCTCAGTCGGGCTGAAAATCAGCACGACGCACCTCCCGCTGACATTTCTGCGCAGCGTCGTTGTCGAGGAATTGGCCAAACACCACAACGGTGAGATTGACCCTGTTGCGTCGCAGTTTTTGACATGCTACGCTTCACCGTCGTCTCACCAGCAAGTGGCGATTGTGCGTATCGCGACTCGGGAACCAGTGGACGTTGAGAGTGTTATTTCTGAGCATTTCCCAAAGCGATTGGAACAGCGGATTGCAGAGGCGTCACCAACGTGGGTGAAGAATCGGGGGTTGGGGAATATCGGGCCGTTACAGGTGGAGTGGATCTCTCCCGAGAAGCTGGTGGTGCGCAAGGAGACGGGTAAGTTGGTGGATGTTATTGAGGAGAGGTACTAGCTCAGTTCGGTTCGAGCTGCCTGATAGGATACCGCGGTATGAATCTGATATCTATTTTGTCTCTACTCCGAGTATCTAAGACATGATACCTATCGAGCAGGCCACTGCTACCATGGAACTTGAACTGACCTGAACTGATGACATCAGAGATCAGAGTTGATACGGCCGGGCCACAGAGCTTGACAAACCTCGACGCCTCAGTGGGTACTCTCAGACTCGCTCGCACTTGCCCTTTCTACTACTATACCGCGCAGCCATGTGATGAAGTTAAAATACAGAGGTCCCGCAGTGAATCAGCGTGAATCCCATCACCAGTTGACACCGAAACAAAGTTTGCAGACTCGTAAACTTGAAACCAATCGTCCCTACCATGGAAGAGAAGAAGCAACCCTCATCCACTTCGCCCTCTGACGCCCACCAAAAGAAACAGGATTTGATACCGCCCGATTCCGATTCCCATTCCAATCCCCAAAATCTCCGTCTCGTAACGTGGGAAGGCCCCGACGATCCGTCCAACCCCAAGAACTGGCCCTCCGGCCGGAAATGGCGGACCGTCTTCGCCGTGTCGGGGTTCGTGTTAATGAGTCCGCTTTCCACCACCATTGTTGCTCCCGCCCTCGATGTCATTGCCAAAGATCTACAGGTCAAGCGGGATGCGGAAAAGGCCATGATTCTGTCGATATTCATGCTGGGATTTGCGGTGGGTCCCCTGTTTATCAGCCCAGTCTCGGAAATCTTTGGGCGCACCAGGGTGTTGCAGGGGTTTAACTTGGGGTTTTTGGCGTTTAACACTGCGTGCGGGGGGGCGCAGACCGGGCCGCAGATTTTGGCGTTGCGGTTTCTGGCTGGACTCTTTGGGAGTTGTTCGGTGGGGGTGAGTGTCCCGCAAACCCCGTGCTCTAGAGCGTTGTCTTACTGATCTGGTTGTAGATAGGGGCTGGCACACTTGGAGACATGTTTGACTCTCATGAGCGCGGCAAGGCCATGGCCGTCTACAGCCTTGTCCCTCTGATTGGACCGGTACTGGGTCCCATCATCGGAGGCTTCCTCACTCAGCATGTGTCTTGGCGTTGGGTGTTCTACCTCACTTCAATACTTGATGCTTTCGTCCAGATCTGGGCTGTTTTCTTTCTTGAAGAATCGTATACCCCGGTATTGCTGCGTCGAAAGAAAGATCGGATGGTAAGAGCAGGAGTTACCAATGTGTACACCGAGCACGATTTTCCCAAGGGCTCCATCATGCAAGTGGTGCGTCTCAACATGATTCGTCCCTTCAAGATGTTGGCAACACAAATCGTCATCCAAGTTGTTGCTGTCTACCAGGGCTACCTCTACGGGAACATATACATCTTGTACTCGTATTTCCCGACATTGTGGACCGGACGATACGGTCAACCCGTCGACATAGCTTCACTCAACTACTTGTCGATTGGACTTGGCACTGTCTTTGCTGCTGAGGTCACCACACACATCAACGACCGCATCTATCGGTTCCTCACGAATCGTAACCACAACGAGGGCCGACCGGAGTTTCGCATCCCCATCACGATTCCAGCCACGCTCTTGCTTGCTATCGGTATCTTTTGGTATGGATGGAGCGCAGAGAAGCAACTTCACTGGATCATGCCTAACATTGGGGTTTTTATCTTTACGGCCGGGGCCTATGTTTGTACGTTGTCCAACAACACATATATTGTGGACACATATGGACAATACTCTGCAAGTGGGCTGGCTGCCATTTCCATGCTCCGATGTCTTGCTGGGTTTGCGTTTCCCATGTTTGCGCCTTACATGTGAGTGTCACTCGAGTTCCATGATCAATGACTGACAAGTCCAAGCTACGAAGCATTGGGATATGGGATAACAAATAGTATCCTTGGCGCTATTGTCCTGTGTTGCGGACTTCCGGCTGCGATTTTTCTCTGGAGATTTGGTGGGGTTCTGCGGAGGAAAAGCCCCTACTGCGCAGCCAAGACGTGAAGTTTTGGGTGTGTTAGTTGTTGGCTGTTTCTTTGTCCTCCCTGCGCCCGGCAAGGTTCAATGTCAACATGTCCACAAGATGTTAACAAAGATGGCAATAAAGAATACCTAGATAGAAAATATGTAGTGGCACAGCACCGTGAGTCATGATAACATCGTTGGGGGGAATGGTTGTGTCTACCTCCCTATTCTAGTGCCTTTTTTTTGTCCGTTTTACTGGCGCGTATTGCACCGTACCTGAAAAGACCGACCAGCGGTCAAGTAGCAAGGAGCTCTACCTCGGCTGGAGTAGGTGGATAACCAACCCAGATGATGACACTCCTTAGGTAGTTGAATTGAGAAAGTAAAGTCGTCAAATGAAAGTTTACGAGTGTGACCACTTTGCCGCCTTCTCAGGGAAGCAAGTGATATAAGTCTCGCGAATAAACTCTTCACCAACAACAAGTACTGTCGACGGAGGGTTGACGTAGGTACGTTCGTCATTTCGAGGGGGGATATACCCCAGCAGGAGAAAATATTCCCACGCATTTTCTGCGAGAGTTGATCCTGATCCTGATCCTGGGAAATTATGGCATTCCCTTAGACGAGGGAGATCTTCCCCCGCCAACTCACGAAGACGCTTCCGTGCTTCGAGCCCAACAAACTGACACTCAGACTCACCGGAGGAGGATAATGCACCGCGTATTATATGGCCGGAACCGTTGTATACTGCGAGAATACGGTCTCCGTGCGCATCTCCCGTGAGGATATCCTTTACGGAACAAACTTGGTGGGTAGTGCCGTTCAGGTAGTATACTGGCAGACGGTTGGGGGTGTGAACGCGAGGGGCGGGGAAGGTGTTCTCACCCTTGTTCATTTCATCGTTGTCACCCCCATCCTCGTCGTTATCCTTGTTGTTACCCTCGTCCTTGGCCCCGGGGAGAGGGGCAGTGATATGTGAGGGCGGATGGGAGGCCCTAAACTCCTTGCAAGCTGCGCAAAGGTTGACTAGAGAAGAGTCGGGCCAGCGGGCGGAAGTTGTGCCGTGTGCCCGTCGAGTGTCGAAGCACTCGCGGCACGGTGACTTTGTGAAGTTTTTGTTCGGCATTTTCTGTTGCTGGAATTCAACGAGATCAAAGATTTGTTGCAGAATGCTGTTTTCCTCTCAGGCTTGGTCTTTGATAGTGTTGAACTGATGGAGAGTGGTCTGGTGAGATGGATAGACAGAAGTTTCTGGACTGGTAGCAGAGCTTTCTTTTTATAGGGATTCGGAGGGCATGTCTCATGTTTCATGTTCGTAGAATAGCGAGCTTTCAATACGAACACTTTGTGGAGGTGCAGATATCTTTGTTGGACAATTCCACCCCACAACAATAACAATTGAGCTCACAGAATAGGTATGCAGGTCAACAATAGACATGTACAGATTGACAGATTGTGAGACATCTTATTCACAATCAATCAAACTGTTCTAAAAGCATTGGCAGACCGGATGAGTCAGAGGCAGAAGTTCGAGGCTGCAGCTGTGGACAAGAGTCTTGTTCTTCTTCCCAGGGCCCTCTGTGGGTTTCCCGTCGCCTCCCCAGTGCACCTTTCCCTCTGCTGCTGCTTCTCTTTTTTCTTTCGCTGTTCCCAGTTCCATTTCCTGACTGACTCAACAACACATGGCACCATCACAGATTCACGATACCTACCTAACTAGGTACCTCACATAAACCGTGAATAATAAAACCCGGCAGCCCGAGAACGGCCAGTTAGCAAATCCATCCCATATCATCACGCCAACCGGCCCCTGATGTTGGGACCGACCCCGATGTTGGGGCCGACCCCGATATTGGTAGGCAGTGAGGCTCAGACACACGTGGCGCGCTGACGCAGGATTGAAGAAAGGATGAAATTTTACATTGAATCCGAGTTTCCCTCGTTCCTGATTCCTGAACCTGCATGTTTAAGGAGCTAGAAATTATTCGGGGTAAGGATCATAGTTTTTTCATCAGATGACTCTTTCTAAAAAACTTACTAGATTCCCTTTGAATGTCGAACAACAGTCTCAATTCATTCATGCATAAAACTCCGAGTTGACTCGACCCTTACTGTACTTTGTGCCAAATCACAAAAATCAACCGATCAAAACTTACAAGGCACACTATTGATCTGCCCAGTAGGATCCAAAGTCATGCGCCCAGAAACTAGGAACCGTGCTGTGCCTCGGTCAGCAAAGGGGTTCGTCCGATCGTCCCAAGTGTGGACTGCGGCGCGGGTTGCATTACCTACCGACCTGCCTACCTTTCCTACCTGAAGGATCATCCATGGATTCAATCTCGACCTCGTGTTTGGTGAATCCGGGGAATTCGGTGAATCTGTGGGGAACTCACCCCGTGTTTGGGGATTAAGATTACTTTTTTTGTCTTTCTTCTACATATAAATACAAGTAGCTCGAGGAAAGAGGTCAGGTACCATGTCAGGTCAAGTTCAGTTTCACCCTCTTTGAATCGAATCAGCCAAGATGAAGACTTCAGTCTCTGCTTCGCTCATTGCATGTGCTCTTGGGCTCCCCCAACAGGTGTTAGCCCAAATCAGGGTTCCGCCCGAGTTCAAAGTCGGCACAAAATGGCAAATCGAAATCTCAACCTCGTTGGACCATACCAAGCCCCTGACTCCAACCGTGCCAATTTGGGATATTGACTTGTACCATGCTGCCCGGACCCCGGATATCATTCCGTATCTTCGCGTTCGTACCTACCTACCTATCCATACAAGTTACAACCCCTACCTAAGGTACCTAGGTAACTAACATGATGAGTATAGCGCCAAAACCCAAACACCTTTATCATCTGCTACTTCAACGCCGGCCTTATCCAGACTAGCGACTGCGATTACAAGACTCTCTGGGACACGCCCGCCTACCGGTCTCTCCTCGGTAAATTCTGGCCGAAATTCCCACAGGAGCGATGGCTGAACATCAAAAACACCACTGCGCACGAACTCATCAAGCGCCGCATCACGCTCGCCAACAACATTGGATGCGATGGCGTCGACCCGGATAATATCGACGGATACGGTCTCGACTCGGACGACTCGATCCCCGATGAAGAAAAAACCGGGTGGAATTTATCGCGCGCCGATTCCATTGCTTTTATGCGTTCTCTCTCGAACCATGCACATTCGCTCACGACAAAGAGAGGGTTCACCATGCTACTCGGCCAGAAAAACGCTCCGGAAATCGCGCGCGAGCTTTTGTCTCTGACGGATTTCGCCGTGCTCGAAGACTGCAAGGGCAGTCGCGCGGGCCATCCGGAATGGGCGTTCTGCGAGGATTTCCAACCTCATGTGCGTGCGGGCAAGCCGGTTTTGAGCATTGAATACCCCAGAACGATTGAGAATCCCCTGGGCAGTGGGGTTTGTAAAGTGAACAGCGGAGGAACCGAAGAGAGGGAATATCGCGAGGCGTGTGCGATGGACAGGGGCAATGCTGGGTTCAGTACCGTGCTCAAGATCAAGGAGGGGAGTGGCGAGTTGAATGGCTGTGCGCAGTACTGTGATGAGGGTTATGGGAAGGGCGTGGTGGTTTCGGCGACGAATTCCGAGAGGGATGGCGCCGCGTGTCCGAAGGAGGCTACATAGCCCTACCCTACCTGATATTTGGGTGAACGAGTTAAGCTGGGGGATTCTGCATGTTTTGGTTTCTTGTACATATTTTATCAAGTGATAGAGGTTGTTAGATGGACAGATGCCGAATGGCAATACATATCTCAAGTTGAAGGACTCACAGTCACATTAAAGAACAGGACAAGAAAGAAAGTGGGACTGCTTTCAACACAGAACATCGGATGACAGAAATACTTGTTCTTGATTCCTAGGTACACGAAACACGTGAGAAACATGCTGCGCAGTTGTCTTCTACCTCCAATTCAACCAGGGCAAACAACAATACCCGGTGACAGAAAACACTGACAGTAAAGTATCTTCAAAGGGACATGGCTTTGTAGTTGAGATCTTGTAAGTAATACGCCTCGTATGCTTACCCAGAGGCTCCAAACATGAAGCATTCTGTCATTATATTCTCCACCAAATGCAGTCCAGTCCAGTAATGTCCAGTAATGTCCCATTTCTCGGGCCAGACAGGCCATTCATATTGATTTGAATGATTGGCATCACTAAACACCTGCCAAGAGTCGAGCCATGGCATGGCGCACCGCATCTCGCATCTCGCATCTTGCGGCTTGGGGCTTGGTGTAACCCTCTCAACCTTGGATAGAATAGAGGATGCGCGTGTACCAAGACCCAATCTCCCACTCCCATAAAACAAGAGGATGACTATATGATATCTTCCAGAATAGGCCAAGATGTCGTACACCTATACGGGCATGCAAGGTACCTACCTGCCTACCTGCCTTTTTTAATCATAATGATTATGCTGTTATACTAGGGGAAAAAAAGATATAAAACTGAACCCCTGGGAATATGTAGGTATTCTCATCAATATCAAAATGCACATGCGTGTCGGGGTGTCGGTGTTGTAGACAATTGAAAGTCGAACGAAATACGCTGAAGCAGCTGTCTCACTAACTATCTCGCTCGCTGACCAACGTTGGTCTTATGGTCTTACTGACTGACAGTGGCGAACCCGAAAAACAAAAAAATTCAAGGTGCATACGAAGTACGCCAAGTACGAGATAACGGCCTGGTGTCTGGTCAGTCAGCTCCCCATTGACTGGATACAAAGTACATCCCTCGGGGATTCTTCTGCACTCCCGTCCTTTGCGTTCCGTTCCTAGGAACCAACCGCCAGCATGGAAAACCACATGGCAGAGGTGCGAAAAAAAAAACGGACCAGGGCCGGGGCATCCGGATGTTGGCTTAATATCTTTTGTCGCGGACATTGCACGTGGTTTCATTTACCTCTGCATGCGACGGGCAAAGGAAAAGGCAAATCCAACAGCGAAACAAGCCAAAATTTGTGTTGGGTGTCAAATATACTTTTCCCATGATTGGAGCCGATGGGGCAATGGGACGGCCGAGCACGGTGACTGGCGAGACTGGCGAGATTCCCGGGGATTCCAATATGGTAGAATACCCATAGGCTGATTGTGACCCTTTGGTGGGGGGGAGGCATGGATTCTCGAAACGGGTTAACCGGCATGATGCATCCAACCTTCTTCCTTGTCCCATCATCAAACGAAACGAATTTGCACTTTGATCAAAAACAAAAAGGTAGATCCCCGCGGGAAGAATCCGCATGGCGATTTGTCGTCGCATTGCATCCATCCATCCACCCAGGCCAGCCAGCGCAGCGCAAAAGAAAAAAAACGGGCCGTTTACAGGCGGGTGACACACACCTCACAGCGACTGCCGATCCGTGACCGTGCCTATTGTTCGTTGCCGGTTGGTCTGCCAGACAATATCCTCAGCTGCGGGCTGGGCCAAGGAATTATTAAAAAAACGGAGGAAAGAAAGGGCTAATAAATCAAGACACACTGCAAGTGGCACGGCGGGCCCAGGTAATTGGAACTGCCAAAATCGAGGTGCCGCCAATTTTGGGGTTTTGATGACTCGCGGGTTTTTGCTTTTTGGCGAGGTTTGAGGGAAAGGATAGGAAATTTGTTGTCAATGGGGAAGGGGCAAAATGCGCCCCAGAAAGCAGGCGCCGGAGTTTTTAGATAGAAGCCCGATCCTACCAAAACTCCTTCCTTTCCCCGAACATCCAATCCGGGGCCGCCATTGTTGCTCTTTCCCACGAGGAGGCCAGGGTTCGGCCATGCCATCCGTCACTCCGTCTACCTAGGAGAGAGCCGACCTGTAGATCCGCCCCCAGTGCGACATCAGCATGACGGACAGCCAGCCAGACCATGGGTGGGCGAGAGTCGAGAGTGAGAGTGGTAACGCAAAAAGAATGGTGCGGTTATTGAAAGTAGCCTGTACTCCTTCGTAAGTTAACTTTTAGCGCCGGCTCGTCCATGGCACTATATTTTTTTTTTCTCCTAAGGTCCCGCAGGTCGGACAGCTTTTCCACGTGCGGTTGTCACTTGCCTATCAGCTTGCCCCTCACATATTCTCCATTTCTAACAAATGCCGTTTCTCGGCCTTCGCGATCAGACAGCTGACGTTGTCGTAAAGTCTCAGCGCGCGATGGATTGGCGTAAATGTGAATGGGGGGGTTTTGCTCCAGATCCCCCGCAACGACCCTCCACGACGTGGAGTCCACGCCGCACCGGCGCCTGTGGATAACGGGCTTGGCGGCAAAACGGGGTTGCTTCCCCGCGAAAAACGCAGGCCGACTCGATTTGCCGAAACGAGGTGGGGCCCGCGATGAACTCTCTTGGGCTGGCTAGGCTGTCTCGGCGGTCGTTCCTGCCCTGGTTGTTCCATTGTGCTAGTCTCATCGTTTGGGCGTTCTTTTCCGCCGTTGCGCTAGCGTGCTGCAGATCCCCTGATTTTCTCGTGCAACCCAGCCGCAATCTGGGCGTGGTTTGTGGTTTGTGGTTTGTGTCTTGCCAGAATGTTACCGAACGGTGGCCGCCGCAACCTCTACGAATCAGCGATACCGTCGCCCCATTCCGGTTATTCTCAACCGATGCGAGGTCGTTCGTTTGTCAAGTCTGTGTGTGTGCCGTCCGTCTGGGGCGTCCCGTCCGTCCTGCAGAGACCTCCCAAGAAGTACCTTGCAACCCCAAATCCCCGAACCACCCTGGCCACACACGCTACCTAACCCCAGCGCTCCACGTTCGACCCCAGAGACCGCGGGGAAAGTCGTATATAAGACAGCGTGACAACGCAGGCACCCCCCGACAAACAGGTTCGCGTCTCCAGATACCGACCCCAGTCAAGTCGAGAATCGCCCTCTTTTTCTTCCCTCCCCCCACCGCTCTTCTTTGTCGACCTCCTTAGCCACGATCCACCTAGCTACCTGCTGGGGGGGAGTGAGCATCGTCGAGTCCCGCATCTATTCCACCTGTCAGACCCTGTCCCCCGCCGCAAGATGGCCGACACGGAGAAGGTGATTGGTACGTTTTATTGTCCTTCAAAAACTTTGTCTTGAGGGACCCGGCGAATCAATGCTGACATGCCTTGACACACACAGCTCACCAGGTCGAACATGAACGGCCATTGGGTAAGGATGGTGGATCGTCAGAAGGGAGCCTCCCAGAGCTCGTCTGGACCGAGGAGGAGGAGCGAGAAATCCGCCGCAAGATCGACTGGCACACCGTTCCGCTGGTGACGCTGCTCTACATGTTGACCTTCCTGGATCGTATCAACATTGGAAATGCGCGCGTTCAAGGCCTGGCCAAGGACCTCAAGCTCGAGGAGGGTGTACGCTTCAACTGGGCGCTGTCCATCTTCTACATCATCTACCTACTGGTCGAAGTCCCCAGCAACATTGTCCTGAAGCGCGTCGGAGCCCGCTTCTTCCTCCCGCTTCTCGTCGTCGGCTTCGGCCTCGTCTCCATCTGCACCGCCTTTGTTCAGGATTTCGGTGGCCTCATGGCTTGCCGTGCCATCCTTGGTGTCTTCGAGGGTGGTGCCATGCCCGGAATGGCCTTCTTCCTCAGCTGCTTCTACAAGCGCAACGAGCTGCTCTTCCGAATCGGTATCTACGTCTCGGCTGCCTCCATTGCCGGCGCCTTTGGCGGTCTCCTCGCTGCTGGTCTTGCGCAGATCCCGGAGTGGGGAGCAGAGAGTGTGCGCATCGGCACCTGGCGCAACATCTTCTTCTTCGAGGGTATCATCACTTGCATCTGCGGCCTGGCGGCTCCTATCTGGATGCCCAACAAGCCTTCCGATGCCAAGTTCCTGACGGAGCGCCAGCAGCTGATTGCTGCCGAGCGTTTGATCCGCGAGCACAAGGCCGACGAAGATGAGCAGGTTGGATGGGAAGACGTCAAGAAGGCCATTTTCTGCCTGCACAACTACACGTGCGCTCTGGGTTTCTTCCTCATCAACATCACGGTCCAGGGCTTGTCGGTTTTCATGCCGACCATCATTAGGGATCTCAAGCCCACCTTGACCGCGACCGAGGTTCAGCTCTACTCCGTCCCGCCATATGTTGCGGCTTGCCTCGTTGCCGTCGCCATTGCCTACGTTAGTGATAAGACAAAGCAGCGCGGTATCTACCTGGCCATTTTCTCTTTGATTGCCCTCTCCGGATTCTGCATCATGCGTTTCTCCAGCGACCCGGATCTGCGCTATGGTGGTATTTTCCTCATTACCGTTGGTGCTTTCCCCGGTGGTCCTGGTTTCCTCAGCTGGGGCATCAACAGTACGTTATTCGTTTCCTATGGCATCGGTGTAATTGCCGCTAAACAAATTTGCAGATTCCGCTGGACCCGCCGTTCGCGCTGTCACGACCGCGTACATTGTCAGCTTGGGTACCATTGGTGGTATTGTCGCCACGTGAGTATTTCTCCAGTGAGACGCAGGATCTTTGAAAGCTAACAGCTTATATAGATGGACCTACATCCAATGGGACGCGCCCAAGTACCCCACGGGTCACTCGATCAACATTGGAGGCCAGCTCGGAACCTTCTGTCTCGCCATTTTCGGCATCCTCTACTGTGTCCGCGAGAACCGCGTGCGTGCCGCTGGCAAGCGCGACCATCGTCTTGAGGGCCTGAGCGAGCACGAGCAGATGAAGTTGGGCTACCTGCACCCCCGCTTCAAGTACTGGACTTAGACGAAAAGTGCTGTTGATGGGGTGGCGTCTGGGAGATTGGAGGCAGTAATGGGAGGAATACGAAACATGGGAACAAACTGTCATGACAAGGAATCGAAAGAGCGGCGTAATTTTACGGTCGTAGCGATTTACGAATATCATTGACTTTATTCTATCTCTTTTGGGAAAGGAAAAGGTTGATTGTTTTGTTTACCTTGCCCCGAATTGCCATGGAATTCCAAGGACGCCACCTGCACGATCCTGCAGCACAGCATGCCCAACGTCCCGTCTTGTACCACGGGTTTGCAAGGCTTTGACTAGTCCATCTTTGGGACAGTCTGGGATTTAGGAAGCTTGTTCCTTGTCTGGGGACAGATTGGGACAGATTTGGGACAGTGGGAATTTGACCTGCGTTCCCGCGTCGAATTGAGTGCATGCATACGGATACCTACCTGTGTTCCCTTTTTTTCCCTATAAAGTACGTAGAATCTGTACATGGAAAAGCGTATTCGCACTTGAGACTCTACTCTAGACTCTCTATACTGAACCCCCCTAAATTACCCAAATAGGTGTTAATTATTTAAGTTGTGTCTCTTGTGGGTCTGGTCGGACAACAGTTTGAGTTTTGCACGCGAGAGAGAGATGGATAGAGATAGAAGGAGATACGAATACGCGCAACAGACTCAGTGTCCGTCAGGTAATTAGAGCAAGGAAGGCAAGAGGTAGGTAGGTTCGCTGCAATGTCAAGTCTATCTCTGGATTATTGAAGCAGAAGGACAGTTGACCACATGTAACACTTTACACGAATGAGTAGGTAGATACAGATACCTTGATTGAATGAAAAGTTGAGATTTTAACATAATGTCGATGCTGAAGTAACGCCGGTTGTGAGCTTTGAGTACCTAGGTTAGGTAGGTTTGCATCGCTGTCAGTTGGTTAACTACCAAGACTACCTAGGCATAGCGCAGAGCTCAAAACGCATGGCGTGATGTAGCGTGCTGCTGGCCAAAATTACGATCAACGCAACGCCATCGTCAAAAATGCGGCGCAGAATCCCCGGTTCTGAAATCTGAACAGGTAGGAAGGGAGGCAGGAATTTTTTATGCCGTCGGCAATCTACCTGCCTCCCTCCCTTGGTCGAGAGTCGAGACATCACGTAATGTCTTCGCCGCCGGATGCGCTCTCCTCAATGGTTCCCAGCTCCGGGTTGGATGAGGTGAGAAACCTACAGTCCGGACACGTAATACACACACAACGCCGTGCGTGTGCCGTGCATTTCGGACGGGATGGGATGCTGCGGCGGGCGATGCAAAGAAGAAAAAAAAGGATTACCTGATACAGCGCGCTGTGTGGGTGCCCCCTGCGCCGCCTCCCGCCGGAACGCCGCGCCAATGCCAGACTATCGACAGCCAGCACGCAACCCAACCCTTGAAGGGTAGGGACCACCCACCTTCCCCCTTTGGAGCGATGCTGACACCTTTTCTCTCTTTTCTGTCCCACGTCATCCATTCATCGGGGGGGGAGTCCATCATCCCTATCCTTTATTTTCTCTTTTCCATGGAAATCTCTGCGTAGGTTGTTTCGCATCAACGCAAAACCGCCGTGGTCATGGCGCCATTTCTCTCCGTCGCGGCAGCCTGGGCGCTAGCTCTTGTAGCATCAGCATCTCCCGCACTCGCCGAGCCCGTGCAGTACTGTCGAAATGGCTACCGCGAGGGACAGGTCGATTTTTGCGTGGGGATATCTACGTACCAAAATGCTACTTCGCAAAAGTCGGACGTGTTTTTCTCCCTGAGCATTCCCCGGTCCTCGGCTCTCGGATGGACCGCTCTCGGTACCGGTGCCGCCATGGCCGGCTCGCTCATGTTTATTGTCTACGGCGACCCGCACGCGGCATCTTCGGCTCCGCCCGTCGTAAGCATCCGCACTATTGACGGCCACCACCAACCGCACCTCATCGACGACAAGACTCTCCCGGCGGGCGCGTCCTTGCAGATTCTCCATTCCGCCTGGCAACCCGTGCCAAAGCCAAAAGACAAGAAGTTAGTATCCCGCCATGAAGATGAACCCGATTATCCCCGCCCACCATCCGTTCCCGCCACGCACACGGCGGAAATCGCCCTTGCTTGTTACGGGTGTGGTGGTGGTGCCCCGGTATCGGTGCGGACGCACTCGCAGCCTTTTATCTGGGCGTGGAACGATCGCCAGGATTTTGGGGGGAAATTCCCCCTCGACGTCCACTTGGATATGCATCGACATCATTCTGGATCGGGCGGCTTCGGTACCTTTTATGCCGACATGGCAAGGTCAGTCGTCGTTACGTCGGATCCCGCCTCGGCGAAGGCTCCCGAAATTCAGACTGCGGGATCAGGTATGGACAGGTGGGGAACAAGTGATCAACCTATTGGGGTGGAGGGGTTGTTCAGGTCGATGAAGGAAAGGCCGTTACCGAGAGCGCATGGTCTCTTGATGGGGGTGGCGTTCTTGGTGGCGTTCCCGTTGGGGGTAGTGCTGATGCGGGCGGCGGGGGGGAATCCGTTCAAACGGCATTGGATGGTGCAGATGGGGGCGACGGTACTTATGTGGTTGGGCGCTGCGGTGGGAGCGGTCATGACGGGTGGAAGACCACCAAAGTCGGTGCATCAATGGGTGGGCGTGGTGATTGCGCTGGGCTTGGGAGTGCAAGCCATGTTGGGGTGGAGGCACCACATGGTGTTTTTACGAATTCGGAGGAGGACCGGAGTTTCGCATGGACATATTTGGATTGGACGAGCGGCGCTGCTAGCAGGCTGGTTCAATGTGCTTTCGGGACTGCGTCTCTCAGGACACGGCGGGTTAACAGTGGGGCTGGTGGCAGGGTTGGTGGTGGTGGAGGTGGTGGGTGTGTCAGTTTGGGTGTTTAGAGCTAGGAGAAGGAACTCTGCGGCGTTGAAGGGGCCTAGCCAAGGTGAGGCGCATGCGTTAATGCCGACGACGGGGACGGATGACTATTTCTCGTTAGAGATGAGCGACGATGAGTTTGAGACGGATGGGGAGATGGACGACAAGAAGAAAGAGAAGTCGGAGCCCGTGAGCCAAGAGGTGAAGAAGGCAGCATAGGTCGGGTTCATGTCAAGTCTATTTGGTCTAGGAGTTTGGTGTTTAGAATCATTTCCATCTGTTTATTGATAAGAAATCCCCTGTCTTAGGATTGTGTGCGTCAGAATGGGGGGCGTGCGGGCAGAAGGGATTGTCGGTAAGGAATCGTAAGATATGAGATGAGATGTTTGAAGAAATCTGTTTGCCTGGTTCATCGTTGGTTTAGTTCTCCCATCCCGACGCCCGAGCTGTAGCTTTCCGACCCTGTCCACTGGACAACAAGGTTTTTCTAGCATAATCCCCAATAAGCTGGCAGAGTCACGCGGAAGAGTGAGGTGCTTAGAGGCGCGTGTCGGAGGTGGAATGGACTTTGAACACGAGAATTGACAAATATATAAACGCATCTCTTCTCTGATTTGTCACGTAGTCTTTTGTCGGCCCAGCATTCTTCACTTTCAACTCGGCACGTAGACAATCTAGATCTCTGTGTCCATCATTCCAATGTCCATCATTCCAAATATCTCCCTAGCTGAACTTGGGACGTGGTTGATTTTAAAATTAAATAAAACGTCTTCAACTGTCTTGACGGAAATCCAAGACAATACCCTACATGTATCTCTGGATGTTGCGTGCTCTACGTTGTCTACTTTGTCGACACTACCGACACCACTCCGACCAGACCTCCCCCACCCTCCTAACCATCGCGGCCACTGCGCTCCGAGGTCCAGACCACCGCTGCACCCATGCCGGGCGCTGCTACCAGGCACGGGGAGGTGCAGCGAGGCGAAGAATGGGATAAGGACCTTGGATGTATACGCCCGTGATACTTTGAACATTGGATGGCCTCTGTGGTCCAGTCCAAAGCGGAAGGGACTGTAACCCTCTAGAGGCCCGTCAAGGCTTGCGCGCAGGCTGGTTGAAAATGGCGTCCCGCTGTGTCAATGCTCAGGAGCAGTGCCTTTGTATTGTTGTCGGGTGCTAGGCGCGGGCTATATTCTTGCCATCTAGTCGTGGGACTCGTCTTGGGGAGGGGAGGGGATATTGAATGTGGGCACATGCACTGGGTGTTGTAGGCAAGGATACCTATCAATTGTGAAGGGGGTGAAGGTAATACTGTACCCGTGGATGCTTGTAGCTGCGTGCTGGCCCCTGAGTTGCAATTCCAATGGCTTGGGTTTCCGCGGACTGGATCTGACATATCAGGCTGGGTGACCAACATAACGCAACACAATGGAATTGATGAGGGACACACAACGACACGGATGAGACACCTGTGCGACACGGGGTGGGATTTGAAGATTATATTAGATTGTTTTGCCTGTGCATGAATTGCTATCACTGTCTTTGCGACAACATCTAGTCTGGTTACATGTATCTGGTTGTATGTCTGGCTGGCTGGATACAGTGCGTGGCGCAGGAGTGGGCGGAGGGAAAAAAAAAAGTACTTGACATCCATCCATGGTTGACAATCTTTGCGAGACTCTACACGACGACGACGGGTCACGACATAGGGGCCTCAACTTGAACGGGCACAATGGGCCTCAAACGGGCTACGTATAACTTAACTAGCGGGCCACACCACAAGGGGTTACCAGCTCGGTATAAAGTAAACAGGCTGCTGGTCCTTCGCACAAAAGTAAAAGTAAAAAATACAGGTACTCACGCAGACCACCGACTTCTCTCCATAGGTCACATGAAAAGGATGCAATATCAAGGGCATTGCATCCCTGCTCTGCTGGTATCAGAGGCTTGGAAGAGGCTTTAGTCCGATCCGGAAGTATCCCCCAAATGTGATGACGTGCACAAGACAAGCACCCGGGGTCAAACAAGGTCATTACTTCATTCCCAACCAGGGCGTTACGTTCACAGGTCATCGCTCCATGACCTGCAGCTATCAGACTAGCTTGAACGGAGGCTAATCCACGGGTATCAGCTAACCCATCAGTTCCACCCCGTTCCGTATCGCTCCCACTACAGCCCCCGTTTGGATCGCCTCGCTTGCTCCGCCCGCAATCCTATGCTCAATATCGGCCAGAGCATCCAACCAGGTGATCATGACTTGGGGCTTGACTTCTAGCTTCACAACCTCCTCGGAGAGAGCCGTGACAATATCGGCGAGGGCCAACCCTTGCGAGGTCTTGAGCGAGTTGATCGTCGACAGACATGTCGTCACGTCACTCGTGCTGAGCAGAACTTTAAGAATCTTCTTGATCGCATCGGGTGGCGGCGCTGCAACACAGTTGTAGATGGTCTGTGTGGTGATGGTCTCTCGCACAATGTCCTTCTCCTCAATCTTGGGTCCGTCGCGTGGTTGGAGCGGTGTACCTGTTTTGCACAGTTAGCTGCATGTCTCGAACCGACATCAAAGAGCAAAGCCTACTTGATGCATGACATGCTTGCAGCACGTTGAGCGCCCGACGCATGTCGCCCTTGCTGAGTCGGACGAGCGAGTCGGTTGCCTCGGGCAGTATCTTAACATTCTCCTCCTCAATAACCTTGTCCACCAATACCCGAATGTCTTGCTCCTTCAGCGGGCTGAAGCGGAAACGAGTACAACGCGACAACAAGGCGGGACTGAGTTTGTGGGAGTAGTTGGCGATGATGCAGAACCGGGTATTGGACGTGTATTTCTCCATGATGCGACGCAGAGCCATCTGGGCCGTGTTGGTCATGGCATCAGCCTCGTCGAGGATAATCAGCTTGAAGCCGCTTATCCCGGAACGGGCAGCGGCGCCGCTGAGGCTAAATATTTGTTTGGTCGACGCAAATGTCTTGATCTGCTCGCGCACCACGTCGATGCCACGGTCGTCTGAGGCGTTTAGTTCCAGCACCATTTGCCTCATATTCTCACTACCGTAGATTCGTCGGGCCAGGGCGAGGATGGTTGACGTCTTGCCGGTGCCTGGGGGACCGTAAAGGAGGAGGTGGGGTAATCGGTTTGAGTCGACAAACTTGTTGATCGTCGCCAGAATGTCTTGGTGGCCAGAGACGTCGTCGAGTGTTGCGGGACGGTACTTCTCAACCCTAAGTTATCACGGTCAGCACTGGAAGGTCAATCAGCACCGGGGTGCGCACCAGGGTAGGCTATCCTCTGCCTCGACTGGAAGGTTTGCGGCGCTGCGCTTGCCTTTGGCAGCATTGTTTGACGAGAACGTGACATCCTTGGAGGGGACGTCAAGGTCCATTTCGTCTTCAAAGTCAGACATGATTGATCTGTGCCGCTTTGCGCTGGCAGGTTTCGCCGATTGGTGAGGGGTGAAGTTGGAGCCGACAAAAGTTGCAAAGTAGAGCGCCACAAAGTGATGTCGATTCTCACAAAACGCGTCGTTTCGTTCGACGCGTTAAGTGGCTTGTTGGCCCCACATCACGGCGCACGGACCAACTGTTCAGGTCGAGTTGAGGGCAACTCTACGAAGTACTTCGTAGATATTCATGACATCAAGCCTCAAACTCGTCAAGACTGGAAGCAGTAGCTGCGATAATCTACGAGGTTCATTTGACATTGTACATGAAACAACAATGACTTTGGACTTGTTTTTGGACTATGGGCTGCAGATCAATCTTCTTGCCAAGATCCTTCTGCGGACGCACTGCACAAGAGGTGAAGCTCGCATGCCAACCACGCACACAACATGACCAAGAACAAGAATAAGTCATAACATCAGGTATCATTTCTCGTTAAATTCGTTTCCTTCCAGTCTATACTCTAGGATCATCCTGCCACCTCCCTCTCAAAGCTTTCCTGCCAAGACCTGTTCGATGACCACTTCAACCTGCCGAAGCGAGTCCATGTCCTCATTCTCCTTCTTCAGCTCTAGCGCGCGCTTCTTGTACTTGGCATCTCCCAAGAGTTTCTGAACGCCACTACGGATTTGGTCCTCGGTCGGCGCGCCGGTCGCCAGGTTTACAGCAATCCCACAATACTCAGCGCGCAATGCAACCTCACCCTTGTCGGCGTCTTTACCGGCAATCAGCATGGGAGTTCCGTTCATGACGCCATGCATGAAGCCGTTGTACCCGGCGTTGGTGAAGAAGACGTCGGTGTACGGCAGGGCTAGATCATAGGGTAGGTAATCGATGATGAAGGCGTTGTCGGGCACGGGAATCCCCAGCTGACCGTCGGCCAGGCTCGCCCCTCGGTTACCGAGTGTCGCGATGACGAGGGTATCGCTGCGCCCGGCAAAGGCCCGGATCGTCGGCAGAATGATCTCCTCCCAGTTCGGGCTGATGGTGCCCTGGGTGACCAAGATAACCTTCTTCCGCTGTTCTGCCGGCAGCGCTGCATTGTCGGTAAGTGTTGACCACCATGCCGGGTAGATAAAGTCGGTCGGGGCGGGCTTCAGGGGTAGGCCGCCAATGAAGCGATATCGCTTGGCTTTTTCGCCCTTGCGCGGGTATTCCGTGCTGGGGCTGGTTGGGAACAGAGTGATCTTCCCAATGTCCATGGTGCAGTTCCAGTATGGGCCCGACATCCGCCCGGTAGCACCGAGGCTCTCAAGGAGATCGTTGTGGTACTTGTTGAGCTCGTCATCCATGGGACGCATGTGCCCTTGCAGCGTCTTCCACATGGCCAGGTTCTCAGGCGTCGGGTCATACGGAAGCTCGAAGCCGAACGGTGGGAGCTCGTCATCAAGGGCAACATTGTTGGTTGTAGCAAAGTTGATGATGGGCGGCAGCTCGTCGAAGCCCTCGGGTAGTGGCGCGCCAAAGAGAAATGGCATCAACCCCATGTACATGGCCTCGTGGAAGATGACGATGGGTCTACCGGGATTCTCACGGCGCGCCCGCTCAAGAGTCTCCTTGAGGAGACGGAAATTGGTAGGTATTGTGTCAGCAAAGACGTGCTTGATGTCTGACGCGATTCGCTGGGGAATCTCGGCTATTTGCAGGCGACGTTCAGCGTAAGCTGGATCGAGATCCCAGGGGTTCTCAACAAAGTCGATGCTTTCATGAGCGCTGTTTTTGAATTGGGGGGATGTAATGTAGTAGACCTTGGACCCATTCTTGGCAAGGTGACTGGCGACTTGTAGAGGGCCGCCAGTGTGACCCGAGGCAGGAAAGGAAACGCCAATGATAACGGGCTTCTCAGCAGAGCCTGGGGATGGCGGGTTGGAAATTCTTGATGGTGCCATGGTGGTTTACTCGAAGTTACCAATGGGGCTGTTGAGAATTGATCGCACCGCTAACTTTCTACACACAGAACTGCCAACTACCCTCCTACTTATACTCCCCTCTCTCTACCTTCCTACCTGCCTACCTACCTACCTACCTACATGTACGGATGGATAGTGGGTCACGGCTACACCAACAAATCTGACAGGATTCAGTCGGCCGCCCGTTCTATGCAATAGCATTGTGAGGAGAGCAGGGATTTTTTGTTTGTTGTTCCTAGAAAGTTCCGAGGAGGAGGAGGAGTGGGTCCACTTGCAATGCTGCCCTCGGATTTCTCTACGGCGTAAATGCAGATCCGAAGCCCGTTTTTCTACCTAGGTAAGGTAGATAAGGTACCGTTGCACGCAGAAGGGCTATGCAGGCAGTTTCCTTACATTGTTACATTGACAAGCCGCGCGCGTGCCATATCTGGATGTATTATTCAGCTCTTTCTCTTCTTGTTGGTTCTCCCCAGCCTCTGGTTTGTTTGCGCGCGGTTCAAAAGTACATACGCCGTTCGTGCCACGGAGCAAACACACACACACACACACACACACACACCACACAAGTACATCTATCCGTTATCTGTAGACCATGATGACGGACGGTCAAATTTTTTATTAAGGAGGATCGTGTCAGTCAGTCAGGGTGGTAACAGCCGTATCATAGACGGCGTTTGCGTCAAGAGCTTGGAGGGATGCACTGCTGATGGTGAAATACATGTAGGGTATAAATGCCCCGATTCTCCACCTGGTCAGCATTGCATTTGGCAACCTGAAACACACCGCTCAGAAAAAAAAAATTAAGTATTCAGTATCTTTTCTTTTCCTAGGTCGACTCTCGTTGACGATTGGAAAACACAAATTTGGGACAGAAGTGGTTCCCTGTATCGGTCCGGTGTTGGCCATGTTGCCTGTTAGGAAAAGAGCTAACTATGGTAAAGTTTAAAATATACGCAGAGTCTTCACTTCGCTGAAGCTGCCTGTCTGGCCCCTTCCAGGCATACGCATACCGCATACCGACTCCCGAGTATAAATAAAAGGCCAATTGACAGAGCCATGAGCTGGCACCGATGAATGATATCTATCCAGAATTCGGTGAGCGGGTCGGTTATATCTCGCTCATGTCATAAGTTTTAGAGCATGTTTGCTCTGCAAAACACACATTTTAATCGCAATGCGGAGTAAATAAAGTAGTGAGTGGCTAAAGGCTTACCTTGATGACCTGATCGAAAGGACCAAGAGAGTGCGGCTCAAAAAAAAAAGTCAGATCTTACCTTTGATCATTGCAGCGGCGCTAGCATCTTTTGAGTTGATGAGCTGAGCTGAGCTGAGAATCGGAGAATTGATCAGGCTCCCTCCCCTCACTTCCCCGGAAGAGATGCGGGGATATCCGATCAGCCAACATACTTACCTACGTACATGTATCCATCACCTAGCCCTTGAAGGGTTTCAGACCCCAACTTAAACTTCAAAGTAACCAACCACGGGCCGAATCTGAATCACCGCCCTTTAACAAGCGCGCGCGCGCGCAAACAAATGACCGAGAGCGCGAGCGAGCAATGAGGCTTATTAATTGTCAGACGTTGGAGATTGAGGAGTTCAACGAGGAGTCTCTCCCGGCATTTGCCATCCTGTCACACACGTGGGGCAACGATGAAGTTTCGTTCGAAATAATGAAAGCCAGCGGTGGCACTGGTGGCCATCTCCGTGATGGAAATGGCTACAAGAAGATCAAAGAGACGTGTCGGATGGCAAAAATGGAAGGCCTCAGCCATGCCTGGGTCGACACGTGTTGCATCGACAAGAGCAGCAGCGCCGAGCTGACCGAGAGCATCAACTCCATGTTCCACTGGTATGCCAAGTCGGCCGTTTGCTATGTTTTTCTGGTCGATCTGCCTACCAACGTCGAGTTCGGCGTCGGCATCGGGAGCTGCAAGTGGATCAGTCGGGGATGGACCCTCCAGGAGACTATTGCGCCGCGGAATCTCGTCTTTTACGACCAGCAGTGGCGGTGTCGCGGAAACAAGTTTGAGCTCAGCGCCCACCTCTCGGCCGTCACGGGGATTCCCGTCAGCGTGCTGCGCCGGGATCGGAATATTTGGCAGTACTCGGTTGCGCAGCGCATGTCGTGGGCGGCCAAGCGACAGACAACGCGGGTCGAAGACACGGCGTACTGTCTGCTGGGTATCTTTGAGGTCAACATGCCGCTTGTCTACGGCGAGGGCACCATGGCGTTTTGCCGGCTGCAAGAGGAGATCATCAAGCGCAACAACGACCTGACCATGTTCGCGTGGAACCCCAAACCCCAACTCCAACCCAACAACGGCCACCACTGCAGCGTGCTGGCTGCCTCGCCGGCCGCCTTTTCCGACAGCGCCGACGTGATGCGCTGGGAGATTTCACAGCACAACCCCGAGTTCGCCATCACCAACAAAGGCCTCCGCATCGACGACTACCTCCACCTCATCTCCATGGACGGCGACCGCCAGAAACCCGGACGCGGCGGCTACTTTCTTGCTATCGGCGCATACTACGACGCGCAGGGGCGGTCCCGCCACATTGGTGTGCCTCTCTGGAAAGCCGGGCCGGATCTCTACCTCCGCCAGCTCCGACCGCTCGTACAAATCGACACATCGCACTCCCTCACGGGCATATCCACCACCGCGACCTCCATATTCTACATCATGGCAAGCATGCGCGTTCCGGGGAACCGCACTCTTGTCGGATTCCGCAAGGACGCCGTCCACCTCGTCGTGCCGGGGAATATCTGGCGCAAAACCCCCGAAATCCACTGGGACTATACAGACAGACTATTCTACCGCCTCAACACGACCGACACAGTACGCGTGGTCGAAGCCGAGATTTTTTTAACTCCAGGCCCAGGCCCGGGAGGAGGAGGAGGAGCGGCTAAGAAAAATCCAACATTATTTGTCATTCTCCTCGATCAGCGAGACAAGAATCGGTGCGGGGGATACATCTTTGCGGAAAGTCGTTTTCCGTCAGAAGTAGCGGATCTTTTTCAAAGGAGAAATGTCAATCGCCTCATGCGCTGGGGGGATTTCTGGACCAAATATCCGGCGCTGAAACCACCTGCTATCACCTCCTCGGTGAGGCTCACTGTCGATGGAGTGGTTTATACAGTCACGATTGAAGCGAATGTGGAACAGAGAGAAATGTTTAGAGAATCGGTCAGTGTAGAGATGATGCATGTCAAGGTTCAAGTTGGGGGGAGGGAAAACATGAAAGTGGAGGGGGAGAGGGAGAGGGAGAGGGGGGAGAGACACTTGGCCATTCGAGCTGCAGACTAGTTTAATTCCATTCCTTTTTTTTAAGTTGAGCTGGCTTGAGCTGAGTTGAGTTGAGTACATTCGTTTCAGTAACAGTATGGACTCTAGTTAAAAGGGCGCGCTTAATGGCAGCTCGGTTCGGTATGTAATAGATGGCAAAGAGACTGACCCGTTATCGAGATTGTGTCACAACGGTTGCATTAATTACCTACCTACCTACCTGCCTGCCTAGGTTAACCTGAGCCAGGAACCAGACGCAAGGTCAAGCTTGAGAGACGACGGCCAATTCAGTAGGTAGGTACCTAGGTTCCTTGGGTAGGGCACGGTAGGTAGAAAATGAGGACTGCATTGCCTATGAGTGACTACTGTCCAATGAGTAGAGAGAACGTTGGTTCTCCTGCACATGGTCTAGTCTCAACAACATTGAAAGTGCGAGGCAGCTGCACACGATTTCCGAGGCCTACTTACGCTTCCCGCCGAGACCTACCGTACCGTACCTGGCCAATAATGCTTTTTTTTTTCCCTCGATAACCAACGATATCCAACGAACTCCAATGGGATCAAAAAGCAACGAATGCCATTCGAAAACGAGGGAGGCACCATGATAGGACATTCTAGTCCCATCAGACTTTTATTCATTCACTTCAGTTCCCTCCCTTCCACCCCCCACCCTGTACCAAACCCTCGGGTTCCGGGGAAAAGAAAAAAAGACAAACGAAAAACGACCCGAATCCACTGCAGACTGCAACGAGTCATTCATGTCCGCATTCAGTACGTAGCGTCAGTGTCATAAAAAAATATAAATAAACTAAACTACGAATACACTAGCGTAAAATGAAAGCCCGACCTGTTGGATCGGTCAACTCGGTTGCCGAAAGGAGTGGATCATCCTTTTTACAAGGAAGACACAGGATTGGCCAACCAGCACTACTCGATTACCTAAAACGTTCAAAATCCCCTCCCCCCCCCGGTAATAGGAGAGAAGAAGAAAAGAAACGAGACTCCATTCGACTAAACCCGGAAGAGGAAGCCCACAATCCGTCTTTCCGCTTCCCCCCCCACAGACACTCCCAGAATCTAGTACCCATCTCGTCCCATTGGATGCTCGTGTTACGAAGTACATAAAATATTCCATGCGAGATAACGTTAAACTTGTCCTCCTGAATCCCATTGGCGCAACCATAAAGGAGCGGGTATGCGTCTTTCCAGGGTCCTCTCACACGGTCCAATGGCATGTCCTTCAACGACGTAAAGATGGGGCGTGGTCGGCCAAGAGGCCAAGACACCCTGCCCCAGGCTGGGGCTTTGACCCCCGCACTGGGCAGGTGAAGAGCCCACCCAACCCAGAACCCGGTGTGCTGGCATCGCTGGGTCCTTGGCCTGCGTGCCGACACTGCTGCGGGTGCTGGGTTCGGATCATTAGGATTGGATGGTTCAGAATGAATGAGAGTGGGGATGATGCCTGCCTGCCGAATGCTCCGTCGTGCACAGTGCGCGATGCCTTTCCTTCCCCTTTTTCTTTTGCAGCATTGATATTCGGTGTGGTGATCGTGAATGTTGTCGACACCATGTCATATCTTGTCATTGGACTGGGCGCGCTCGCTGCGTACTATGTCGTGTCGTCCATCACAGCATGGTACCGGCTTCGGCACTTCAAGGGACCATTTCTTGCTTCGTTTTCGTACCTTTGGATGGTGAAAGTGGTGCTTTCGGGACAAGCATGGAGGACCCATTTTGACAACCGCAAAAAGTACGGCGAGCCGCTGATCCGGATCGGGCCCGACGTGCTTATTACTGACGATGCCGACATTGTTCGCCGCATGAACGCCGCCCGGTCCCCCTACAGGCGCAGTTATTGGTACAACGCCTTCCGCGCCGATCCGTTCTTTCACTCCATGGTGAGCACCCAGGATGAGCAATACCACTCCGATATCAAGACGCGCACCAATCCTGCCTACAGTGGCCGCGAAGTGCCATCCATGGAGAGTGACATTGATGACCGCGTCCACGATCTCAAAAACCTCATCCGCCGTGGTTACCTTTCCACCAACTCCGAGACCAAACCGCTGGACCTCGCCGCCGTTCTCCAGTGGTTCACGCTCGACGTCATCACCAAGCTTGCGTTTGGCCAAGAATGGGGGTACCTCACCACCCAAACCGATGTCTACTCCTTCATCTCTGCCTTTGAGCAATTCGCCAGCTTCATGGCCCTTTGCTGCGATATACCATGGTTTCAGTGGCTCTTCTTTAGCCGGCCAGCAGTCATGCTCGTCGGGCCCAAGCCAACAGATGAGTGGGGCTTCGGGAAGATGATAGCCATCACCAAACAGGTCACCACCAAAGCCCTCCGAGACGGCGGGGATCAACCCACCATGATGGGCTCCTTTATTCGCCACGGACTAAACCAGCAACAGTTGGAGGCCGAGATCCCCTTAGTGGTGGTTGCGGGTTCCGACACGACGGCAGGGGTTATTCGGGGGACCTTGTTGTACATATTGTCGACGCCGCGGGTGTATCAGCGTCTGCAAGAAGAGATTGACGACGCCTTGCGGACGAAAAAAGTTACGACAAATCCGATCTCGGTTACAGAAGCCAAACCTCTTCCGTATTTGCAAGCGGTTATTTACGAGGGATGCCGCATCCACCCGCCGAACCAGATTCTGATTCTCAAGGAAGTGCCGCCGGAGGGAGATACACTGCTTGGGAGGTACGCTGTGCCAGGTGGGACTAAGATTGGGGTTAATGTCTTGGGAATGATGCGTGATGAACGGGTGTTTGGGGCCGATGCAGATGTCTTCCGTCCAGAGCGGTGGCTGGGGCTGGACCCAAACCGACGACTGGAGATGGAGCGGCATGCCGAGCTAATATTTGGCCATGGGAGGTATATGTGCGCGGGGAAGACGGTAGCGTTTATGGAGCTGAACAAGATCTTTTTCGAGGTTTGTTTGTTGTCCTCATTTCCCAACATAACTGACGCCAGTTCTAGCTGCTTCGCGATTTCGATTTCCAAATCGTGTACCCCAAAACTCCCTGGAGGGAACGCCAGTACTCGAGCTTCGTCATGAAAGATATGTGGGCGCGCATCACCGAGCGTGAAGTGCGCAAGGCCTAAGGCGACTACAGCCCGGCCCGAGGAGTGCCCCTACTAACCGCCGGTTCGTATCTTGTAATCGACACCAGAGCCCGAACTGAAGAGACTGTGTACATTTAGCTTCATCGCCCTTGTCGATAGCGGATTGTATATACCTTTGTGCCTCTGTACTTGTGACCTTACCACCGAGATATCAGTCGTCATATTCCCTTTGCCCAAGCCTGAGCTGCTGCTGGAGTATCCAAGAACCCCCTCTCCGACAGGAGGAGCGCGACATGACGCCGTACACTTCTGCTCTTCAGCTCTTCTTCGTCCATCTCATTCACAAGGTAGTCCAATGGATGGGCATCATCTTCGTTGGAAATGTTCAAGCATTTGTGTCCCCCTGGGCAATGCTTGAACCAAGTGGAGTGGATCCGAGTGCCGAGCTCATCAACAACTGGTGAATGAAACTCGTCAAAGGGCATCGCCAAGTCTCCCCAATCTGTAGCTTGCCCACACAGGAGGCACGGCCCGTCTGTTAAAAAGGAGTTTTCTCCCAATCCCAATTGATATTCGAGGAGTGAGGCGCGGTTGTCTTGAGCGTACTGATATAATTCCTCCACTTCGTCTTCAGTGGCTCGGTGCACTTCACCATCGCATGCCCTTCTAACAACTTCCCTTGGGCTCAGACCGCTGTGCTGCAGGGCGCGGTAAAAAAGCGGCCAGCTGGTCGGTTTCATGGCCAGATCAACGGCGGTGGAACCGAAAATGTCGCCCCGGCATGGATCACAGCCTCCTCTCAGGAGCATGACCAAGACCCGTACAAATTCATCAGCTGTCTCGTCTGCAGTAACATAGCCTCCACATGCCCCGAGCCTACGAAGCAGCAAGTGCAAACCATCCTGGCCAAACTTGTTGCGGGCGTTAGTGATGACACCGTGACTCGCCAAGAGCCGCAAAACGTTGAAAAGGTCTGGGGGCGGGCAATAGTAGAGGGCACAGAGGAGAGGCGTGTTCCCGTGTATATCGGCAACTTCCAGATCTGAGAGAATCTCCTCAAGTATGCTGCCGTTCAGGAGTCTGCTGATCTTGACGCCCGCATTGGCTCGAGAAAACAGGCAGTGGAACAAGCTAACTTGGGCAAGACGGACGCTTCCACTTGTTTTGTACTGCCGTGTCCCTGAGGTTTCTGCTTCGCAGTTTTTTAGTAGCGATTGGATGAGGTGCAGATCAGGATCGGTGAAGTGACTCGTTCCAGGTGTGTTCCGTGGCAAGTTGGACAACATAACTGCAATTGCTGGATCTCCGTATCTGTAGAATGTTAGTGATACATACGACAGCAACGGGTGAATACTCATACAAATTACAGTTCGAGGTTTCAGCCCCATGTTGTATCAAAAGTTGAAGCATATTCGGACTGTACGAGGAGGCTATTGAATGCTGTTGAGAAGTCAGCGAATGCCTTGGCCAGTTGATGTGAAGCTCACATAAACAAGAGATCTCCCGCTGGCATCTCGATCATTTGGGTCGACCTCTCTAGATTGCAGTAATTCTCGAACTTTGTCGGCATTGTGAGCGTTCAGATATTGGAAAATAGGGGCGTCATCAGGATGGATCCGAAATGACCGTATACTCCTGCTGATCTGTGGAGTTGAAACGAAAATGGACAGAAATCCGAGCGAGGTGCTGTCTTTGGGGAGGAGCGCGATTCTTCCACGGAACTGACTGTCTCGGGCTCCGCCGGCAGCTCCCTTTGGCGCTCGGCCCTCGACGAGCATCATGAGTTCACCACATTGGACGGATGACACGCAAAGGGAAGTACTTTGTATGGTATCCGGTTGTCGGAAGGGTGTCATGGAATATGTGAACAGCTGCTCTTTCGTCGTTATCGTCGTAGGCCCGATGGTCTGTACAGGAACTGGACTCAGCGGGGAATTGGTGCGATGTGTCGACTTCTCGAAAGCGTCCTTTGCCAGTTCATTCATCTGGCCGAAAAGCCAGTCCACACTACCCAGGGTGCCACTTGAGGGAGATACTGGCTGTGCAGACAATCGTAGTCGCTGAAGTGAGGAGAAGGCAATCTGGTAATGGCTGCTGATGAATGCCGCTACGTCATCTGGGGAAACACGAATGAAGTCGGTAGAAGTGCCATGATGTGATACGAGCGATACAACTCTTCCGATAGAGAGTACAGAGTGACTTTGACAAAGTCAGTATGCATGCCCAAAAGACGGGTGGATAACAGACTTGCGCTGAGATGGATGAAACAAGGAGTATCATGTTCTGCCGTTCACTAGCTAACCGAGACCGGAGCTCCTCTATGAGCCTTTGCTTTTTGAACAGCTTCGAGGCCAGGCGAATATTGTCGAAAGTCTTGCGGGAGGTCCTGGCAGGTAGACCCTGGATGACGGTTTGAAGTTGCTTCAGGTTGTTGACATGTTGGTCCAAACTCGCCTCAAGATCCCGAACGACCACAGGTTGCGATTCTGAACCAAGCGATGTAGCTGCTGCCAGACAAACATCCTTGATATGTGAGGCGAGACGATTAGAGCCGTCCAGTTCCTGGCAGAGACTCTCGACGACAGCAGCGGCATTTCGATAGTGGGATGCTAGCTGGTAGACGTGGCGGCCCAAATCCAAAGCAAACTGAGTTACAGCAATAATAGATGCGACGGACGACAGCGGGTCGGCCATCGCTCCGACAGTTCTTGGGGTCGACCTGGCGTGGAGGGGAGCATTGGGAAGTGGATATGACTGCCTTATCTTCTATCAAGGCAGGGCTCTAGAAGCTGAGCACTGCCCGGCCTCAAGAAGCCCCGCAATTTTCGTGGGGGTAATGCTGAGCCACGGAAGGTGCAGACGCCCGACAAGGGCTGCAGCCGTTGTCGGAAGGCCTTTGGCCTGCGTCTGCGCTGTTCCTCAGGCATCCATCTGCGCAGCATCGGCAGCCAAACTTAGGCTCTTTATTATCAACACCAGCCATGTTTCGCCAAAGTTGACGGCAATGGGCACTAGTAGTAAGTGGTGCATCGGTTTGTATGCCACTCAGGCCACCATGGACGAAAGCAACCATCTTTTTGTTACGGCGACCAACATCTGTAGGCGGCTTCGGACCGGCCCGGGGCACTAGGCACCGGCCTGCTAGGTAGGCCGAAGTTTCGACTTGCGATGTCTTGCGACGTCCACCCTTCTGGCCCCCCTTGCGGTATCAGGATTCTCATCAACATCATGCAGCTGATGCAAGTGTTGACGGAGGCTGTTCGCAAGTGCGTCTTCGACAGGCCGGCTGACATGGCAGCGGATGGGCTGAATTATCCACTGAGGACAATGAAGAGACAGCTGAACAGATGAGGAAACTTGACTTCTGTTGATAGTGCTGTCTACCTAAACTTTTGAAGGGTTTTGGCTAATATGGTGCATGCTAGCCTGAGCTGCTGCTGCTGATTGAGTCTCGAGCAAAAAGAGAGAGAGATGCTGGGAAAAGGCCCCAGAAAAACAGCAGGCGAAACAGCCGCTTAAATACACGCTGCTTGTCTATCCACGGTCTAAAAAAGGCTCTCCACCAAAACGATCGCTTCCAGGATGCAGCCCGAGTCCTGTCACCCGAGCGGAACATTTAAGCATAATAATATAGTGTCCATCAAATGACACGCTAAAGAAAGAGACTGCATCGTCATGCCGAGCTGTTGTTGACGATTGTTGTCAGCCGGTTGACCTCGGGACGCAACATGTTGACTCTATGCTCTATTGGTGTCTCTGTGAAGTTGCTGTTGTTGCTCTGGGGGAACTGGATATGGGCAATGACATTGTCGGGCATGTACTCTCGAGTGCGGGTTTCTTTGATCGGACATGGCGGGCATCTGGAGCTTGCACCGGAGGCCAGCCCAGAGCCGGACGATGAGGACTGCGAACTGCAAACGATAAGGTTAGCTTACTATTCCGATGCGTTTGAACTTCCGTCCAAATCTCTAACCTAGCCCAAAGCTGGTATCGAAGAATTGGCTTGGATAGGTACCGGGGTTGGGAACAAACCTGTTGTTGCTTCTCTCACTGGACTCGGCCGACGTTTGACCGCTGGTATCCATTTTTTTCTCCCTCCTGAAGGCGGTGATTTGGGAAATGTGCCACAGTTGGGATTAAAGTTCGATGGAATGGAAAGGTCGTGTCTTATATTTGATATAAAAAAGAGAACGCCTCATGGGAAACTTAAACCACCCCAGTGAACACGAACATCAAAGCAGGCTAGGCAAGGAGGTTTGCATTTCTTATATGTACACCGCGCATCTATTTGCCAAGCATAAATGAGGCTCTGATGGTTGACACATGAGATGGTCCAGTATGGACGCGTGTTGATGTGTGGGCTGCAATACATCTGGCGCGTGAGATAGCAATGGCAAGAGCAACATTGAGCGTAGCAAGTCGGGCAGGGAACGCGAAACGGCCTCAGGGACTGGACTGGAAGAAAGCCAGAAGCATTCATGATTCCCGCTAATTCCGCTAACATCTTCTTTCCCAATTTCCCAGCTCGGCAATGGGGCAACAAGAATTTTCCGACTGATTTTCCCAGATTACCGAAACGCAGCAGCGGCTGGCTGGGACCTGGGCTTCTCGTCTGGTCTGGTGCGTTCCATGATCTCAATGCTTTGTGCGGGGCAAGTCTTCTATCACATGGAAACACACCGAGACTACCTACTCACCACAGTAAGCTCAGCGCTCAGATACCCTTATTACCGGCTGAATAGGTTGAATCGACTGGTTGTGCTCGGCGGATATCAGTGGCGCGGCTCCAGTCAAGCGTGAGTCGTGGCAGCTGAAAGCTGCGGCTTAGGTGCCTTACTCAATCCAGACTGGAGTTTGCACATTAAAAGTTGGGATTTGGATCAACCTAGAAGATTGCATCATGAGCTCAGCACTCTGTGTGACTTGCGCCGCAGACACACAAGCTGTTGCTATTCTAGTCTTCGGGCGTTGCACTCCGAGTCGGAAAAAATGGCGTCAGCAGCCAATTCTAACATTGAAGGTATTGTCCATTGCCGTATCTATGGAGATGAGACTGCCTAACTCCAGGCGCCTCAATATCAGGGTCTGCCTCCTTACTTCCAACGTCCCTCACGATATGCTTTACCCATAGTTCTAGTGTGTCAAAAACACCGGTTTGGGAAAGATGTCACCCATATTGGGAAGCGTTGCGCATCAAACGGACGGCGGCAGTTTAATAACCCAAAAATCCTTGCATCTGATGGAGATAAGAACCACTCATGGGTTGTCCCCAAAACAGGGGCCCATCCATCTCCATAGTGCGTTGTTAGAAGGGGTGCCTTGTTGGAGGGGTTGGACTGACTATCGCCGCAATTTGGGCCAGAGAACACGGCAGAGCCAGCCTCTCTCCACTGCATACACACCGGGCACTGTGGTCACTGAAATGACGAGTACTATGGGAAAAAAAACCTGTTCCTTTGTCTGCCCGGGTAGCGGCGCCCCAAAACCTGGAACGCGTGAGCTATCAGCCACCCGACCCCATTCGATATAGTACCTACGGGTTTCAGGCTGAAGAGGGGCTACCTGGGTGAGTGCGAGCTTGCGAAATACCCCGGGGAAGGTTATAGGTGGCAGGTGCTGCCTTCGTAACTGCCATCTCACTGTCCCACCTAACGCTTGTTTCACCAATTTTTCCCCAGCAATTTTTGAGGCAAGCACGGAATGGCTCTCCCCGAACGCTGGTCTTGACGACCGGTCTCTTGAGAAGAGGATCACCGCGACCCGGTCCCGAATCGCTGACACGGAATCTCGTTGATCGTCTATTTGGCCGGTCACTTTTGCGACGCAATGGCTCTAACTAGGTACCAAGGTACCGCCTACGTCGAAACCGGGCGGTGTCCGCACCCGTCCTCCTCCACCCTTCAGGACTTGCAACAATCTCAGGCTGTGCTCCGTCGGGGTCACTATCACAACCTCACACTAAATGAGTCGTCTCGTTCTCCACCCATCCTCAATTAACAAGAACCATCTTCCATTCCAAAGCGCTACTACCGCTGTGCTTTCGACGTTTCCTACGCACATTATTCCTAACCACCCTCGCGCCATGCCAAATCGCACGGATCTCGCCCGTCCAGATTTTACCCCAGGTCGAACTGCGAACCCCCCATCAGAACAACAATGATGGACGTCAGAATATAGTTATAAACAGTCGCCACTAGATAGCGGGCCCGCCCAGAATCTTGAGACGATGGAACCAAGTACGGTAAGTGGGTACTTAAGTCATCGGCATTTGGTGGGGGAGGGCAATTACTAACAGCCACCATTAACTTAATAGCAACCTCCCGCCGTTCCCCTATCGATCTTATTACTGCCGCGAGTTATCCGATCCATTATTCACTGCTGTTTCTCCTCCTCTCGCCGCCAGTTCATCCAGCTCTTGAAGCATGCCATCAGGGTGGTCCACGGTCAATGTTGTCCCTCTACCTGTCCCCGGCTGATAAAGTATTCGGGCGATGATGTTTTCAGGGTTGTATTCTCGGGTGCGAGCTTCCCTCAGGGGGCAAGTCCTCGTCCCGACATTCCTGCTCGGTCTTGAGCTGGAACCGGGATTGAGAGAGGGTTGGTCTCTGCTGGAGACGCGCCGTCAGTCCAGACAATGACACAAATATATCAGACAGAGCAACAGGGACACACCCAGCGCTGTGGCCGGCACCAGAAGGAGTGGAAGTCTGGGTGCTGCGATCCATCATCCCGAAGGGTGCTAGTCGTGGGGGAGGCGGAGAGGCCAAGGTAAGATATGAGGAAAGGGAAGATGGTGAGGAAGAAAAGGCTACTCTGCAGCCATCACTCTCTGGACTGCTGCTAACGGGTTGGCGAACTTGAGCGGTTGGTGTCACCCCTGAAATGCAGGGAGCTTGGGCTCCCTGGACTGATATATAATGGCATAGTGGTGGATAACCGTGACGCGCCCGATCAGCGCGCAGAAAACCCCAGGAGAGCGGTGAAAACCGATCAGTTTTGGATAAACAGTGTGCGGAAAGGGAGTCTCCCACTATTCATGAAAGTCGGCTAGGTCTGGTGCTACCTTTGTAGCGCGGCCAAAGCATCGGGACTCGCACTGTCCAGGGGAGCTATGACCGAACCAGAATACCGGGACATATGGAGCAGCAGGCAGGATGTGTTACTAAATTCGTATTAAGCTCCGATGCTCCGACGTGCCGCACTGCTTTGTCAACCTGAGTGACGTCGGAAGTTTACCCCAGTTTTACCAAGCGAGAACAACTTCCATCCAGCAACACAAACCGGAGAAGGGCCCGGGGTAAGCACATATGCACAGACGGACGATGGAGGCCCAGCTGGGTGGCAAATCCGAACCGGCAATTGTTTAGGCCGTACATGAAGCCACTCGCATCGCGACACAACGCGCTGGATGCTCCGGGTAGCGCACTTGGCCGCTTCTGCCGCGCGCTGTAGCAGACTACCGAACGATCGCAGTTGCGTTATGTGCCATTGACAGTCCCGGATGACAGGGGTGCGCATATGGCAGCAATAAGTTTGAGAGCCTTACGTTGGCAGCTGTCTTTTTTTTTCCATTCCCCAGCTTTCGGTGAACCAATGCAACGGTGCTTCATTTCCTCATATGGCTAGCATCTCTTCCATGACCTCGATCTTGCATCGCCCAGTCCGACAACAATGTCGCAGACAACGGTTGTGAGCCAACCCGTAGGTTCGTGGACCCCGTGCCGTCTTGCCCACTCCGACGTTCCCTTTGATTTGCCGGGTAATTGATCGGAGGAGGATTGAATCCACAGTCCATGGTCAGGTAATCCTAACCATGCCCAGCTGTTTGAAAGGCTCTCAATGGCCGGGGTACCAGACGCCCAGTCCAAGTTCGCCACCGGCACGGTCTTCGGCCCTTCCAGTCACTTTGGCTTGTTGACAGAGCCGCACAAACACGCGATCCGTCCGTGCCTCAATCTGTAGATATGCTATAGAGCAGTTGGCCGTAGAGCCTCCGGAAGGATTGTGCATGCATGCATCCAGTCTGCACACAATTTGTTTCAGGTTTGAAGGAATGGGGCTTTTATCAAGTGCAGCAGCGGTTCTTTTGTTGAAAGGGATTCTTTTGGGTACCATAACTAAGTCCGAGTACAGAGATGCGAGTACCAGATATGCTTACCAAGTGGTTCGGACCATTTTAATTCAGTTCAGTCCAGTGCAGTTCGGCCCAGTCCGGCCCAGTCGCTGCCCGACGCTGACTAGAATGTTGTTGTGCTGCCCTCGCTGTACTGTGCTGACGGGTGGGTGGATGGATACACACATTACGGCACGGACGCAAGATGTCGTGCATATGGCACATATGGCGCATATGCCACATATGGCACAGCACCCGACCGTCTCACTGTTGATGTTCTTAATATCCGTGATAAGCGGAGGCGGAAAGAATTCCGTCCACAGAACTGATGCGCAGGCTGTCCAGTCATCCAGACCCTACCTAAGCACGAATCAATTCTTCTCTATGACCTGACCACACTGTACGTGCTGTGAAAATGAGGCTGAGATGTCAAGCGTTTTTTTTTTTTTTTTTTTTTTGGGACACTGACGACTTCCCACCTCTGCGTTTCCCAGCCCCCCAAATTTTCTTTTTCACATCTATGAATACAACACTGGGAATTTGGTATCAAGTGCCTACCGATGCACCTCGCTTTTTAGCTGTCTAGGCACCTTGGTACACTAAGCTAAGGGTGCATCTTGCGACAAAACCAGTCTAGACTGGAATTCTCGGGTCAAAAGCTCCCGTAGCCCCGCTGTTTATCATCATCATCCCGCCGGAAATTCCAGATTCCAAACATGGACTTTTTCCAGGGCTTGTCAAAAACCCATTCGTCAAGTATCACCACAGCTCGACAGGTTACAACAAAATGGCATCACTGAACACCTGGGCTTTTACAGCCTTACCGCCCTTTCCCGCCGGGGTACTTCCCAACTATGCCATCTGGAATGCTACCAATGCGTCTAAGAATATTACGTTTCAAATTGGTGTGTCTTGGCCTTTTGAGTGGAAGTCTCGGGAGGTTGGCAACAAGACTGCTTTGACAATGCAAGTGTCAAGTCCATCCTTTCACGTTCCCAACCCGAACATGAACCAAGTCCCTTTTTACATGTGCATATACTGACACGTGCATTTCCAGGTACATTACCGATGGCAATGCCTACGGCCTCACCGCCGTCGAAAACTTCAAACGCCGCAAAGCCGTAGACCCAGCGCAGCCGGATAGCGTCGTCGTGACCATTGGATATCCGCTTAGCGACAGCGTCTACGATCTCACACGACGGTTCATCGATTTACGTCCACCGCTTCCAGGACCTCCCGAGGCGGGGAATGGGTCCTCAACAACACCCGCTGAAGGTAGTGCCGATGACCTCATCGCTTTCATCAACGGCAGTCTCCGACCGTGGGTGCAAAAGACAGTTTTCCCCTCAGTCAAGTTCACGCGCGACGCCCTCTTTGGCCATTCTTTTGGGGGGATATTCGTCGTGTACGCGCTGATTGCTTACCCCGGCATGTTTGACACATATCTTGCCGCGACACCAACTATGGTTTGGAATAACGGGACGTTACTAGATGAGGTCTCGCGACGGTGGGGAACGGCCTGTCTAGACCAATCGGTCTTGACCTGCACCGGCACTGTCCCTACCTCTGAGAAAAAAGAAAAAAAGCCAGCGGTTTTTATCACCTACGGTTCGGCCGAACAGTTCCCCCCGCGACGACGCACCGAGAACGAGACGGCATTCCAAGAGCGAAAGGCGCTCTGGCAGACGTTCAAGCAGACAGAGGTGACACACGAACTGTTTTACCGCATCCAAGCCAGTGGGCGGACAAGAGATGTGACGCTCAAAGAGTATGTAGGACAGGACCATGCGGGGGTGGCGTCGAGTACCATTGCCGATGGGATTGGATATTTTGTTGATTGGTGACTTTTGTTACAAACGATCGGCGTGAGTCCCCGACTGACCCCGCACTTGCGAATCGGGGAGATACAGCGAGGGACAGCGAGGGGACTAGTGTACCTTAGTTAACTAGAGCCTTACCATCGAATAGAGATCGGGAGACAAGTCCGAATCTTAATCCCAAACCCTATTTTTTGTCACCTACAAAAGTGTGTCAATCTTCCTTGCAAAAACAATCCAAATTCCTCAACTGTCTTTTTCAGAATACATCTTCCAGCCAGATTCCAGAAAAGGAAATAATAAAAAATGGAGAAAGAGAACCCCCTCTCTACCGGCCTTGCTGTCCGTCTCGCCGCCCGCGACAAAACCCTCATGACCCCCACGGCCGGACTCGCCCCCTCCTATCTCCAAGCCAACCTCATTGTGCTCCCCTCACGGTATGCGTCCGACTTTCGCCTGCTCTGCCAACGCAACCCGGTTCCCTGTCCTTTACTTGCGGAATCCTCTTTTCCTGGAGCCTATTCCTCTCTAACTTGGCATCTCCCGCTCCCTACCTCTCATCCATCCCGTCAGAACATGGATATAGATCTCCGTCAGGACGCACCCAAATACCGCATCTACAAGGACGGTATCCCCACAGACTCGGAAAGCGATCCGCTGGGAATCACTTCGTACTGGGACAAGACTGACCACATTGGCTTTCTCATCGGATGTTCCTATTCTTTTGAAAACGCTCTTGCCGAAGCCGGACTACCGCCCCGATATGTATTGCAGGGCCGTAACGTGGCCATGTACCGGACGAAAATCCCGTTGGCCCCCGCGGGGGTATTCACGCGCGCGACATGGGTGGTTAGTATGCGGCCGTATCGAGTTGAGGATGTGGAGAGGGTAAGGGAGGTTACGAGGGAGTTTGGGAGAACGCATGGCGAACCGGTAGATTGGGGATGGGATGCGGTAGAAAGGTTGGGGATTGAGGATATCACGCGGCCCGAGTGGGGAGAAGCGGCGAGGACCGAGGATGGAGAAGGGGTTTTTGATCAGGGAGAAGAAGGTTGGGTTCCGGTTTTCTGGGGCTGCGGGGTGACGCCGCAGGAGGCGGTTATGAAGGCCGGGTTGAAGGGGACCGTGTTGGCGCATAGTCCGGGACATATGATTGTGTTGGATTTGTTGGATGAGGAGGTGAAGGGGTTGTGATTGATGGGCCGTGTTGCTGCCTAGCGGACCGTTCACAGCGCTTGCATAGCAGATAAGAATCACCTGTTTCGCAACAGTCCGACTCCCCCGAGTTGTCCCCTTTCCATTGCGTTTCTTTGTTCTACTTCGTCAAACCAAATCACAGCATTCATACCACACCACATCATGTCGGAAGAGGATATGGATCTCATCGCCGTCACTCAGATCAACACCGGTGATGGCGACGGTGCGGATATCACGTTCGAATTCAACAACAAACACATATCCCTGTCGATGTTTCCTAGTCACACATCTAGTGTCGAAGATCACCTCATCAGCATTCTCACCAAAGTCCTCTCGCCCGACTTTGCCGATGACAACGAGGACTTGGTAGATGAAGCACTCGACATTATTCTAGATGTTGGAAGAGCTTCCTTCCGCGAGATGGCGCCTCTGCACACTCCATGTACCAGTCTTTCCACCCAAATCTTGCACTCCCTACTCTATCCCGAAACGTTCCACTTTCGCCTCAAAACCGTCGACAACAAGCCCACTGTCGTCATGATCCATCCCAACGAAGCCTATACGATCCAGAGCTTTGGGCAGGATCCTGAATTTGAATCTGACTTCAAGATCGACCCAGCCCTTCCACAGTACTCCTCTAAAGAGATACAGGTCCTCGAGTCTCTTCTTTCAGGCGGCACTGTAACCCGTGTGTTGGTCGACGGGAAAGAAATGCTCTGCAAAGCCCGACAGGATGGGTTACTCGATGGAAATCTGGAGCGAGAGCTATCCAAGCTACAGCAGATAGCGAATACGGATTCCTCGACAATTCGCATCCCCAAACTGATTGGCTATGTCAAGCATGCTGAGGATGGACATGTCATCGGGCTATTACGCGAGTGGATTTTCTCTGGAGACCCGGACGGCGGCAACGGTACGCTGAAGCAGATGTGTGCATCACCGACAGAGAAGAAAAGACGGGCGAAGTGGGCAGGACAGATCCGTGAGACGGTGGACCAGCTACATGAAATGGGCTTGGTTTGGGGTGACGGGAAGCCCAGTAATATTATTATCGACAAAAACGACGATGTTTGGCTCATTGATCTCGCTGGCGGTTGGACAGAAGGATGGGTTGCTGAGGAGTTGGCTGATTCGGTGAAGGGGGATGAGCAAGCGGTTGGAAATATTTTTAAGTTCTTGGTCGTTGAATAGCAGGTAACTGTCATAAACCCGCGGGGAAATTTGGTCTTGAGATGGCTAGGGAAGAAACGATGGAAAGATATGTCCCCCACATTCACATACGGTGTGTGTTTGGGGGGCTATCTTCAACTGCAGGAATTGCGCTCAGCCCATCACCGGTTCTTACGATGCATCCTCTTTACTCGAAGCGGCCTACATCTGTTTTAACTTCTGGGGCTGCTGTTCAGATTGGGTTGTTTGGACTGCTTTGTTTAGAGCGCGCTTCTCTGCATCGAGAGCAACGGTCACGGCGAATATCCACCGAGGACCCCATTGGCTGCCCCGCTTCAGTCAATTGGTCCTCCGCAGCAATAATGGATTCCCAAATGGCAACTGAAAACGATCGGCCACACTTTTGCCGTGCATTCCTGGACACCGTTTTCGACGTACTGCACAATCCTGACCGAAACTCTGCGGTACCCTGTCCCATCAAAATTGGCCATCTTATATACTTTGCGTTTCCAGATGACTGCTCAACTTGCCAGCGGCTACAGAATTTCTGGAAGCGAATGGAGCGCGACATGTACTGGGACTTCACTCAAGTGGTCGTGGATGCTGGAAACATGCTCGCTCGGCTGCAGCCTGAAATCCACAAAACGTCAATCGCTGGTCTGTCCTTGCTCCAGGGAGACAGAAAGCTTGCTGCGGCGGCACACGTGTTCTTCAGGGACACAACACCCCAGACCCATTATTTGAACCGCCTGTGCACTTTAGCAATAGATGGGGATTCGACGTGGCTGGGGGCAAGAGCAGTTCGGCCTGACATAGTTGACTACGGATTGGTGCGGGAGTGGGTGGAGCACTGCCGGCAGAACCATAGTACCTCTGGCACATCCGCCTCATCGATACAGAATCCTTGCGGATAGTGTCCTACATCGAGGCAAAAGAGAAGTCCCCGACAGTGGAATATACGTGCTCAGTTATGTCTGGGGTGGCAACCGTCAGGAAATCGAGCGCCTAGGGGATTCCCTGTTGCGGATCCCGGAAACAATACGGGATGCTGTCGAGGTGACGGAAAGTCTTAACAAACGATATCTCTGGGTTGACTCGGTAAACTCGCTTGAATTACCTTGCTTTGTTACACCATCCACGTGTGATTAACCATCTATGGAATCTACAACTCCGTCACAGATATGCATCGACCAGACCGACATGGTCCACAAGCAGCAGCAAATCGCCATGATGGATAAGATTTACCGCGGGGCATAGGCAACAATCATAGCTCTGAGCGTGACATCCGCCGAATCAGGATTGCCTCGAGCTCGGTCTACGAACGCCTCCGAGTCCCATGTGGAGGGGCAGAATCAGAATTCCGATACACAATTCTCGACTGTGGTCAACGGCATCACGCTACGAGATACGCTCCCAATCTTGAGAGACCAGATATCCAGATCCCGTCTGGGCCAAGCGCGCATGGACATACCAGGAAGCTCTCCTATCACCCAGGTGCCTATATTTCACTGAATATCAGGTCTACTTCTCTTGCAACCTCATCCAATGTTGCGAGTCGATAGACGAGACGGGCTCCCCCCTTCACGAATTTACCATTGAGCAGTTTCGGCTGTTTCTCAGCGATCATGACTCTTTCGATTTAAAGGACGTGGTCGGCTTCGCTGTCTTCCGAGATCCGTTGTTAGTCCTGGCATTGATCCAGAACCGCCAGAACGACAACAAGTCTCGAATCTCCAAGTACGCGAGACCTGATCAGAGTTTCAGATTGAGGGCGTACGATGAGATTGTTTACAGATACTCTGATCGCGAGCTCTCTTATCAGTCTGACGCGCTCAACGCCGTCTGCGGTGTTCTCCGCCGCCTTACTGTCCCGGGAATGTACCCTAGAGGTTTCTTTTGGGACTTACCTAGGGAAGATTTGCCCACGTCATTGACTTGGATTTCCGGAGAGGGGGCGGTGCGACGTCAAGGGTTTCCAAGCTGGTCATGGCTGGGGTGGCGAGGTGGCATTACCAGGGGGAGTAGACCCCCTACCACGGGATCCGCTCCCCTAGATCCAGATGACCTTATCCCTACGCTCATATTCCGCGGTGCGGGTGCCGTACAACGCATTCATGACCCTAATTCAAGGGACATTATTCGGAACATTCGGCCACCCGATATAGAACAGTACGGACTTGGCCCAACCGAATTGGCATCTCTACTTATCGTGTTGGGCTGGGTGGTTCCATGCAGGATTCCCTGGTTCGAAGCCAGAAGCATGCCTCAAGGTTGGGAGTTCTCGGCTCTTTGGGGAGACTATCACGTTCATATCATCTGCTACACTGCCGATACGAAGCGCAGGCTGCAAGTAGCGGCTGAAGAGACACGCTTCATCTGGATGCTCCAGCTTCAGTGCTTCCAACAAATGACGATCTTTGGCTGTGATGACTGCTCACACGATACGGAGGCCAGAATTGAACTGGGGAGAGAGTTTCTTTTCATGCTTCTAGATGGTTGGGATGACAGGCCAACCGGCGATTTCTCTCATTCAGATCCCGTTTATCTCAAACCCGCCAGCCGGGCTGACCTTGTCACAGTGGTCGGGGATTTGGATGTGGATGTCTCTCTAGTTTTCAAGGATGCGCGGTACGAACATGTCCTTCTCTTGTAGGAATAGAAGTATCAGGAGGGTAATTCTATAGATCCTGCAGGTTAGATAGAACTCTATCTCAGGGAAACAGTTCTCCGTGACTGGGCCGGAACTAGAAAACTTCTCTACGAACAGGATTCATGTGTTGTTTGACATGCGAGAATTCGTACACATCAAATTTTTTTACCCTGAAGCACACCCACAGCCCACAATAAAAAAAACTCCTAGTTAAATTGAAGCTACGGGCATTCTGAAAGAAACAGGGGAGTAGGCTAGAAACGACCATCTCCGCAGCGGTGTTCACTGACCGCACAGGGAGTACGAAATAGTTCTATGTTATTAACATGAAAATGAAATGTCTTGGCGTTGCATTGTTCCACAGAATCCACACCGGCCAGACCACCAGACTCTGAAACGTCCAACTGGGATTTTTTTTTTATACAAAAAAGAACCCCCCCCCGCCGCCTTAGGTGATACATACCTACTCTCGTTACCTCGAATGATCATCGTCGCCACTCGACGTACTCTGACCATGTCTTGCACCACCCATCCACTGGCTTACTGCATTGCAGACACGATGGATTTGAGGCCACACTATTTCCTTTGTAGGAACAATCGCTCTGTGAAAAGGATATATTAGAACTCATTGATGTAACACCATAGAGATGAAGAGAGAGAGAGAGAGAGAGAGAGTAGGCTTACACATTGCCACATTCTCACCTCCACGTAGGCTACAAATTTACCTCTTGTGGCTCTAGCGGGGCTATTCGGAACATGCCCTTCCTCCGTTGCAGCGTTTTGAGGAGTCTTTTGCTCTAATGCATCCTCTTCGCAGGCGTCTGAAACTTCTTCCTCTTTGGCGGGTGTCGAGCTGTCTCCATCTTCACGTTCGGCCACGCAGCGCAGGAGACGAACTCTGTTGAAGTCAGAAGGACCCGCGGATTGCTCCAAAACACCCACTTGCTTGCTTTCTGGCTTCCTGTCGGCGGGCTGCATCTCGTCATGTTCGAACTTTTGGATGCGGAAGTAAACCCCGCAATCTCGTGTCTGGCTGTGTGTCGAATATCAGCCGGGAGTAATTGTGCGTGTTTGATAAATGTAAATACTTACCATTGGACAGTCTTGCCCTCGGGTACATCACTGACCTGTCCACAGCGGGGACATGTCCCGGTGATAAGAAAGGTGTCATCAAACTTCATGCTCATGTTGACCTTCATGCCCCTGCGCAGTGAAGCCAAGACCGGAATCTTTTGGTCAATATCATCCCCTGAAAAGTTCTCCTCAAGGGCAAACTGCTTTGCTATAACCAGACTGTGACCCTTGGTGCCGGCGAAGTAGCGATCAAGTACCCAATAGAGGTCCTGTTCAGTAGACTGTGATCAGAAATCAAGGTCCGAGTTCTGGGCGAGGAACTTCACTTGCCTCCCAGCTGTGGATGCAGTCCATGGGAAGCCGGCGTCGTTTTCCCATTGCGTCCTCTAGAGTCACGGGCAATTCTTGGGTTGGATCCAAGCTTGAGGAGGGAGATGGATTGAGCGTCAAACGGCACAGAGCGTTGACCTCACGAGCAATCTGGTTTAACGTAGATGACGTCTTGTTTGCCGTTTGGCTGATCGAGTGCTGGAGGGCAGTCATCTGTGTGGAATTTGCCAGGTTTCCAAGCTCCGTTTGTTGACTGCACGGGAGTGATCCGTTAGATCATAGGCATATACTGAGGGCCACGGGATGATAATTACCTGGCGGCAAGCACTACCAGCACCGTGATGATCCGAGTACTTTTCTGCAACTTGGTCTCGAGGGTATGCAGCCGACCCTTTTCCACCAGTGCCCATTGGATTTTCTTCAGCCCCGCTCTAAACCCGCGTTGAGAGCTCATGGGGTGAAGGCTCTCATGATACTTGGGGACAAGCTGGTCCAAGGCGTGCTTTATCAGGTTACCACACTCTTTAGAAGCAACTCTGATCGTGTCACAAAGGTCTGGTTGACATTCAGGGTGGCTGTGGAGTTGTTCACACAAGCCTGCCACCCGGGATATTTCAGCAATAATATCATAGCTGTGTCAGATTGCGCCAGGGCGGTAAATTTGAGCTTCGACGTACATGTCTCAAGACGTTCCCGAAGGTGTCGAGTTCCTTGCGTAACTCCTGGTATTCGATAGCGCTCGTCGAGGCTTTGCCACGAATACCCAAAGCTTTACTCAACTGAGAGGCCGTTTGACAGATTGCGAGGAGATCCCCAACACCGCTGAAAACCGGAGCGCTCATCTTCACATCACGGCCTGGAGAGATCAAGTCGAGTACTCGACGCCATCTTCGATAGAGCGGGGAGCTGGATTTGGAAAAAGCGTTGCCAAGCACGAAACGGCGCACGCTGTTGCCTTGGAGCCTTGTGTGGGCGAGTGAAACAGGAATTATTGCACGGAACAAAGTTGGGACGTGTTGACGCAGAACTCGCCTCGCTGTCTGCCCTGCCAACAAGCGGGTAAACAGCCAGAAATGTGGAAAACTGCACGTGTCATTTGAGGTGCATCAAGATGTGGCCTGGGGTACTAATTGGGGGGGGGGGGGGGGGGGTTTTGCAATCTGATAGCTGATAGGTTATCATCAAGCATGCTGGCTTCAACGTTCTTCAACCAGTAGAGATGCGGTTTCTATGTAGGATCACTGCATCCCGAGACGACTACTTCTGTCAAGTACCAAGCCAAAAACAGCAGGATGGCAGGATGAAATTGTGTGCTTTGAGTCTGGGAACCCCCTGTCCCCGCATTCGGTCACCCACCTCAGCTCTCCTGCTCCGAATGGGAAGTTGGCTATGCACCCGAGACCAGCCGAACCGACCTGGTGGAATCTGCGGGGTTTCCGCTGACCACACGCTTCACCTGGTCCGAATCTTTTTCCTGGACCACATTCGAACCCGCCATCGGTAATTCTTCTCGACACCCCTCTGTCGGTCAACACGCTTCCATCTGCACTTGCATTTCGCCACACTTGCTGTGTAACCTCCAAGCCCCTCTTTCTTCCCCTAGCGTCATATTCCTGCGCAGGCCTGTCGATAACTGACTCGGCCCCCCGCTGGCCAAGAAGCTCCTGCCAGACCGGGGCAGGGCCGAAAATCTCCCCGTTTCTCGAGGCAGCTAGTCTGCGGATCCGCTCAGCGCTAATGACCAAGGAGTCCAGGGCAAAAGTGGAAGCAAAAAATAAAAAGCGTTAAGTTGCCACCAGAGTTTCAGCAGACTTTCCGGGGCTCATAAGCATGCATCCGCGCACCTGTCGAATTGCCGCGCCAGACCAACGTTTGTGTCGACATGCAGTTGATAAGACTGAAAAGGCAAGCACCAGAGCTCCGGGGTACTACCTTGGTGGGGTTTAGTCCACTGGGAGCGCACCAGGGCCCCTGAGACCCCGACTGGACACCTCCACATCACCCCCTTGATCCTTATTCTCCAGCGCTTCTCCTCGACACACGACACCAGTTTGGTACACAAGGCGTGCGTCTCATCACCCCCCGATTTGGATGGCGACGTTCGATGGTGCGGGGGGTGCAGAGGAAAGTTGCGCCATGCAAGCGATAACTTGTTTCGCCGTTCTCTTTTCCTCTCGTATTCCCCCCTCTTTCCTCTGATCCCTCCCCCCATCCCCCTTTGCCTACCTGCAGATATATTGTATTGTCCGATGCAATAAGCCCATCACGCGACAAGGTAGCATCCACCCTTTATTGTTGACTTCACCCAACAACCGACATACGGAGAAACATCATGGCATCCATCTCAGTGCCAATCCCCAGAGGCGTCCTCAACGCAACCGAGGCCCTACCCGTAGTGGTCGAGGAAGTTACTGCCGAATGGTTTTCCAAGATTCTCGGCTGGCCGGTGACGGTGGCCAAGTTGGTCGAGCCGATCCACGGCACGGCGAGCAAGCTGCTGTATGAGGTTGGCTTCAAAGGCAGAAGCGAAGTAGCACGTGTCTGCGTCAAGGGCGGCTTCAACCCGGCACTGGTCAAGCTGCACCCGGCACTCAATGCCGTCTACAGGCGTGAAGCCGAGTTCTTCTACCACATTGGACCGACGGTGACGATGCGGTTGCCAGCAGTCTGGTACTGTGGCAGTGACACCGTTACGGGTCAAGGTATCGTCGTGTTTGACGACCTTAAGGCCAAGGGCTACAGCTTCGGCACGCCCCTGGAGACGTGGCCCGTTGACCGTGTACGCTCCGGTGTCGAAGAGCTCGCCGTGCTCCACGCCAAGACATGGGGAACAACAGCCGAAAACTTTCCTTGGCTCGGTGAGGAGGGCCTCTCTCTCCGCGCCGTCATCCTCTCCATGATGGTCGAGTCGGAGTGGGCCAAGAATATTCTGCCTCCGGATGGACCACCCGTGCCCGAACACATGAAGGACCGCCTCCGCATGATCCGGGCCTTCAAGACGCTTTGGGCAACCACCAACCCGGCCCATGTCTGCGTCACTCACGGCGATGCCCACATTGGCAACACCTTCATCACGCCAGCGGGTGAGCCGGGCTTCCTCGACTTCCAGGGTCTGCACTTCAACTCATTCTTGCACGACGTCACCTATTTCGTTGCCGGCACCTTGACCATCGAGGACCGTCGGGCCCACGAGGTCGGCCTCCTCGACCACTACCTTGCATCTTTGCACGCTGCTGGCGGTCCCAAGCTGGAGAGGGAGGCCATCTGGAATGAATATCGCAAGCACCACCTGCACGGGTTTGCCTGGGCGCCTACACCTGCCTCGATGCAGCCCAAAGACATGGTCGATGCCATGACGGCTCGCCACATTGCCGCCATTGTGGACCACCAGAGTCTGGAACTCCTGGAGAGCCTCCCCGAGTATGTGAAGGAGTAGTTCATTAGTGGACCCTATACTGGGTCTAGATATTAAAACAGCTCACGCAATGCTACTCTATCATCTCGATTCGGTTCTGCCGCCACAAACTGTGACAAAGAAGACCCTTGTGGAGGTCCAATCATACCATTGCAAGGCATCCAACCAACTGCCGGACATGATGCCATTTCTTTTTTTTTTCTTTTTCCTTTTTTTTTTTTCACTACTGAAAAGCTTCCAATCATATCCGTTCAGCACTGCTGCATTGAACACGCGAACAAAAAAGAAAGAAAAGAATCCAAACCCCGCTCTGGACCGACCACGACTTGACTCGCGTGCACTTTCCTTCACTTTCCAATGACACAAAAAGTTGTGCACACCAAATTGTACTTGAGCACGAGGTTCGGTGTTATTATGTATTATTCTGGGGCAAAATCCTTGCAAGTAAGCAAGCATTAAACCAAACTAGTCCTAGTGTTTGTTACCCTAACAGGTGGGGCCGCGCCGGACTGGCAGGCTCATCAGCGGAGAACGGACTTGGCAGAGCTGGAAAACGAAGCGGCGCCCGCTCTCCCGCGGCCTTATTATCCAAACTACTGCGACTAACTACTGACTACTGCGTAGCGCTGTGGGAGATGATTCTGTTACTCCGTACCTGGCATCTTGCCTTTGCTAATAAACATTGAGGTTATTTCTACTGTCCGAAAAAAAAAAAAAAAGAAGAAAAAATTCCGCAAGTCCACGTGCGGGCAGAAGCGACTGGACTGATTGGCGACTGGGCAGCGGAGGTGAAACGAATATCCCCCATACGTTTTAATTTTTTTTTCCCTTCCACCACGTGCCCTCCTCTCTCTCTCTCTCCCTTGCTTTTTGGGAGACGACCCTTGGGGGGAAAAAAAATCGGCAGCTCTCTAGTTAGTGTAACTCTGTCGCGGTTCCACCGCAGCGGCGCCCGTAACATCCCCTCCCCACTTGGTAACCATTCGGATCGGCGGCTTGTAACTAAGGTAAACTAGTTGCGGTGTCTGTTCTCGCTGATCTAGTGTAGTGTGCGCTAAGGGGCCTTGTTCATGTGTGTTTCACTTTTTTTGTTCTGGCTTTTTACACACCATGGAGGTAGTGTACCATTGATGTTTTTACGGAGTGTTCTATCGATTGTAGTGTGAGACAACGTTTTTTTCTTCTTTTCTTCTTCTGGTAAGCGGGACACGGCACAAGAGTTAATAAACGTACTTTTGTCCACAACGCTCGTCCCGACAAGTCGGTAGCGTTCTCACTGCGCACACCATCTCTCTTCCTGCGGGAAGGAATCCCCCCCTCCTTCTTTTTCCAAGTTTTCTTTACCCCTCCAATTTGTCTTGGAACAGAACGCCCAGGATTACACCTCCTTCCTTCAGCGGGGATTCGGTCTTATCACCGAGCCATGGTTGGATGTGCGTGGTTGTGTGGTTGTGTGTTTTGCAGGAGAGCAGGGGGGTTGGGGCCTGGGCAGCAGCAGAAGGAGTTTTCCGGTGGGGGGGGATAAAATACAGATTACCCCCGTTGTAAAACGCTTTTCTTCTTTAGTTTTAGTCACGCCACTGGGGGACAGTTTGGAAGGAACGAGGGTAAAAAAAAAATTCCCGGAACACCCCCATGCTAGCAAAACATTGGGTGATTGGCAACGCTGGCGAGAACAAAAAAAGAAAAAGATTTGCCCCCCTCCCCTCTCCCGAATCCTTCAACACCACCTTACCTGCTTACCTGCTTATGTACCTTGTTTCTTTTTCTTTTTTCCTCTTCTTCACGACTCACTTGCCCATTTTGATTCGATTCCATTGCCAATCATTCCAGTCCAATTCAGCCATGTCATGTCAGCCATTGTCGCACGACTCGTCGTTGCATGGCTGCCCACCACCCTTTCTCCCCATCAATCCCAACCGGGGGACAGAGCCGGAGTGAGCCGGGGGGCATGGGGAGGGGCTGGGAACTGGGATTTCCGGCTTGGAAGAAAAAGAAAAAGAAAAAGCTACCTTACCTTCCTACCGACCCAGCTTCCTTGTTGACCTGCTCTACTACCATGTACCAAGGTGCCTCTATTACCATGCCTGCCATGCCCTTTGTAATAAAACTCCCTTGTGTCCCTCGGGACATTCCACCCATCCACCCATTCCATTCCATTCCAATCCCGTGTCGTGTCAGGAGTTTGTTTGCAGACTGGAACCAGCCATGAGAGAGAGTGAGAGAGAGGAAGATTGAAGACAACAACTTCCTTTCATTCTTGATACCTACCTTTTTTTTTTTCTTTTTTTTCCCCTCTCTTTCTTCTTTCTTTCCCACACAAAGACACAATGGCTTCGGGAACGGACCCCGCCATGACCGGCCTCATGCCGCCTCCGCCGGGCGTCGTGCCGGATTTCGGCCGCACCACGTCCGTGCAAATCAGCTTCATCGCCGTCTTTGCCGTGACGTTTGTGCTGGCCACGGTGGCGCTAGCGATGCGTGTGTATACGCGCTTCTTTCTCGTCAAATCTGTGGGGTTAGATGAGCGTGCGTATTTCTTACCCTACCTTACCTTAGCTTACCTTTTCTCAACTGCATCATGTCCCCCCGATGGTTTCATGACAATGGCTAACAGAGAACAGCACTTCTTCTCAGCGCGTGGGGTATAACGTTGGCTTTCTTCATCGAGTCTCTCAAGGGTACGTCTCCCCAGTCTGCGTCCAATGGTAACATATGGCAACACCAGCTAACACATCCATCTCCAGCTATGCCCTCCGGTTTTGGTCGAAACCTGTATGATGTCACTGGGCTTCAACTTACCGGATATCTCGAGGTATATCTATCTGCCAGACTTTCGTTTCCCCCTTCAAAACGCCGACTAACCATTCCGGGTAGCGCCTCCTCACCCTCGCCCTCACGTACCTCTGGCCGCCGACGCTGACCAAACTCTCCATCCTCGTACTGTACTGGCGCATCAGTCCCAACAACATTTTCCGGGCCTGCCTCGTCGTTGTCGGGGTAATCCTCATTGGCTACACGGTGACTTTTACGGTCCTCTTTTCCGGACCATGCAACCCCCTCCTGGGCACGCCCGAGAGCCTCCTCTGCCTAAACAACATTGCCGTCTCCCAGGCCGTGCTCAACATTGTTACCGACGGCGTCATCATCCTCTTGCCCATCCCGACCATCCACGCTCTGCACATGCCGCTCAAGCAACGCATTACCGTGGGGTGCATCCTCGCCCTCGGTTCCGCCGCTTGTATCGCCTCGATTGTGCGCGTCGCCTATGTCCGCGCCATGGTGGAGAATCCCGACTTTACCTTCACGCAATGCTCCGCGGCGGTATGGTCCCTTTTAGAAATGAACTTGGGAATCCTCTGCAACAGCCTTGCCGCGCTGAAACCCTTTGCCCGTCGCCATTTACCGTCTTGGTTCTCTAGAACGGGCTCCAACGGCGGGGGAACCGGTCCCAGTGGTGGTGGCGGCGGGATGGAATCAGATTCCTATGCGAAGCGCAGCAAGAATGGTGCAGCCGGTGGTGGAGCAACAGGAGGAGGCAGTAAATCCCGCTGGGGACATAGCTACCAACTGCACAGCATTGGGAACGGCAAGACCGAAACGTCCATGACGACGACTACCACAACGACTGCAAAAGCAGGCTCATCAGATTCGGACAAGGAGGATGGAGTAGTGGTGACGGATCAGTTTTCCGTAGAATATGCTCGGAGACACGGACACAAGGCCGGGTCGACAACAACGGCAAATACGGGAAAGGGGGATAGCACGGACAGCATTTTGGCGATTCAGTATCCCGCTCATCAGCCGGTCTAAAGTGTGTGTTTGTTTGTTTCTGGATCCTACCTAGGTAGGTTGGCGTCAATATGGTTTTCTCGGGCTGGGGCCCCATCAAAATATGTTTCTTCATTCATGCGACTAAGCAACGATGTATAGATAAAATTAGATAAAGGTAGACGCACCGCACAGCACAGCACAGCGCAGCACAGCATAGCACAGCATAGCACAGCATAGCACAGCATAGCACAGCATAACACAGTGCACATTTTTATATATAAAATGAGCCAGAACACACTTTTTCACGAGACCATTTGATGTTTCAAGATACAAAAAGAAGTCAACTTGTACACAAGGCAGGGCAGGTCGGTCGGGTAGGTATATAACATATAAATCGTTGTCTCCTATCAAAACAGCCTACCTTGAGGTTTTTTAATGTCCCGAGGACGGGAGTTGAGATATAAGAGACTCAACTCTTTAAGCTTGAGTCTCGCCAAGCTTTCAGTCCATTGAGTCAGTCAGCCAGCCAACCAGCCAACCAGCCAGCTAGTTAGCCAGCCAGGCCTAAAATTTCCTTATAGAAGTTCATTCTGTAAAACGGGAATAATTTTTAAGTTAATTCTCGTGGCTTGTGGTGGATGGAACGTGGCGTACGCGTGTGGAGATCGGAAGGGATTGAAGTGTATTCGTATCACACCGTACCTTATCGAGGACTGGAGCGCCCCAGCCAGTCATTTGAACTCTATATCGTCGCCCTAAGTACCTACCTAGGAATAGAAGTTGTCTATGGACACCTAGACTTTCCACAAAAACAAATAAAAAACATAATTCAATTTTCAACTTGTCCATTAAGGAAACATAACTATTGACCAAAATCCGGACTCGGGGAGTTAATCCAGTTATTCGTTCTTTTCCAGTCAACATCTTACTCGACATCTCTAACCACCAACATACAGACAGAGAGTTAAGAAAACCCATGGACTCCTACATCCTCTCGGTAATGACTCACATTTTCCGCCGCCTCCGCTTTCTTCTCCTTCCGGGATATCGTCGACGCCTCTCGGCTCAGGAAGGGTGCATCCTCAAAAAGGTTCCCACCGAAATTATCGACATGATTATGGAGCATCTTCCACTAGAGTCGGCAATTTCCTTCTCTCTCACCTGCCGTGCGCTTTACCTTAAACATTTCCCCCAAACCATCGTCGGTCGTCCAGATGCCGGCACGGCCCTATCCAGGGCCAGCAAAAGAGTTCTGCTAGAGTGGCTAGAGCAAGACATCCCAGAACTCTACTTTTGTGACGGCTGTTTCCGCCTCCATCAATGGCGAGCGGCGCGACGGCGATATTACTTCAGAATCACGTGTTATATAGGGCTGTGCGGGTGGAAGCACAGGGTCATGACGAACTACGTCTGCCTCTTTCGGTATGACCTGTCCTATACCTGGGCGCGGCTTGTCATGAACCGTCATCTCTACGGGGCTCTTCACGACCCGCCTCTAGAAGACATGGAGTGGAAACAAGTTTCTTCCGATTACGGCCCTGTCGTCGTTTCAAAGTCTTGGACTGCCAAGATCAGGCCCGACAACAACAATCTCTACCTCCATGGCACCACTGTGGCTCGTAGTGGCTGGAAGAAGACAGGAGGCGGAGGACCGCAGGCGCTGAGGGAATTTGTGGAGCTCTTCAAGCACGACCGGCTGGTGTGTCGTCACTATCGGATTGACACTATTATTCAAGAGCTTTCCCGCCCCCCGGGAGAGTCCTCAACATCTTTCCATTCAGCCGCTGGCAAGAAGCTTTGGTCATGTTCAGTTTGCTTTACCGACTATCGGATACGTATTGACTTGAAGGAACACTCGTCAAAATGGTGGTGGCCCATTCAAGCGAATGAGAATTGGTCCATCGAATTCGCCGTGTGGATTAACCTTGGAAAGTGCAGATCCCCGGACGATTTAGAATGGCATAACCTTGTTGCTCCGAGATACGACAAGAGGTTTATGCGAAGAGAGGGCATTTGTGCCGCCAGGGCCGTGTATGAGACGTGGATGGAGGACGAGCCGGACATTTCGTCAGTAGTGGAGGTAGCCGGATTTTCCAAGAGACCCTGGTACTACTGAGAATTCAGGTGCGGTCCAACCTAGGCTTTGCTTTCCCTTTCGAGATTCGGGGCTTCCGGAACGGGAACAAGGAGTTGAGACTGGGCCAGAGAAACAATGCACGGGGCGAATACGTGGATGAATGCAAAGTCCTTGCGTGACTGGGCTCAATTCAACTCGAAAACCAAGACTTGATCAAGAGCGGCAGGGCTGGCGCCACGTCGGATGCCTGACATGTGACCTACAACCCACAGACATTCGACCGTTCTCCAAGTACTGCAAGCCGGCCATCATCACAATGAGTCCACAAATGTATTTGATCCGGCCACAGTTTGCCCAATATGACTAGTTAGCCTCTCTACGGGGGCATGTCAGAGAAGGGTTCACACATCCAGTAATATCTCTTGGTAGGAGCTAGGAGCCGTCACATAGAACCAAGGACAGAGACACGGCAGACAAGAAAATAATACGGGAGATGTCTGCGGTCAAGCGGTAGTTAGGCTCGTGGATGATCGCGGAAGAGGAGCAACAGGGGGGCAATCCTGTAAAGCGAGTCAAGTAAAGTTGCCTGGCCCCTCTATATGATGATGGAACGGGAGATTGAATAAAAGGGTGGAAAACTTACAGGAGCAGCTCGTCTTGGCTTCCCCGGTTATGGGCACTGAACCCCAGCACCACGATAAGGTGCGAGCTGATCGCTGGGGGGGCCTCTCCGGGGAGAGACCCCCACCGCCCCTCGGGGAACGGCGGAAGGCTGGCGCCCTAGCCAGCGGCTACATCAGCGACTTCCCTGCGAGTCGCGAGCGTTTTCAACACTTTCGTCTGCTCGAGAGTCGCGTTGGTAGACCGACGCAACTCTGTCCTTACATCGGAGAGGATGGACATGATCGATTCATGTGGTGCAGGGTCAGGGTCCTGAACTACATTCTTCATCGACTCGACATTTTCAGCCACCTCCCCAAGCTTGTCGCTCACTCCACGCAGCACCTCAGTCGCTTTGGAAAGAGGATGGAGCCTAGGGAGCCATGACAGGATTAAAGCTCCGACAATGTCAAAGAGCAGGTGGCGAAGTGCAATGACAGGACCGGAGTCCCAGAATGTCATGGTTGTCGATTGTTGTCCGTTGTTATCCATTGTTGTTGATTGCTGTTTTTTCGTTTTCAAAATCCCGCAGTGTTGATTACCGGAGTCTAAAGAAAAATGAAGAAGAGAGGAGAAAGCGAGAGAGCAGATGATAAATAACCTGGAGTTTCAAAGATTGTCCGTACCGTTGACACTTCATCGTTCCCCAGTCCGTGGTGGTCTGCTCTTTCCTTGTCAACATCTCTGACGATTGGGTGCTCGGCGTGTGGGAAGGAACTGCTCCTCCTTGCCTCTCCTAGCGGCATACCTACCAGGCAACGCAGAGTATTACGGAAAGAATGTCTTTCCCTAAGTGCTCGAATTCGTGCTCTCATAAGCGTCTCCTGCCCGCCTGGCCTGGGCCCAGGCTCTTAGATTTTGTCTGCTAGAAAGAGTCCATTAACCTAGGTATACTCTCCCAAATGGGCTCACGCACTAGACACCAAGACACGATTGCCGCTCCTTAATTTTGGTGGCCGTCTTCGGGCAGTGCTCGCAGCGCAGCGAACACTTGTTGTGACCACTATAACAGTCGCTGCCGCGACTGTGGCGGCTGTTGCTGCCACTTTAGTAGGCCGCTGACGGCCAGACGTGCACTAGTGGCAGGTTTCGGTGCATCCAACGAACCTACCAGCCGGGCAGCCCCCATTGACCTTCTTTCTCCTTCTGATACCGAGTCAATGTTATCCTCGTCGCTGTCGTTGTCTAGGCCTTCAAGGCTCTAGGTGGTCGCAGGAAGGTCCGAGTCACCGTGTTCCAGATTCGACCCGAGAAGCAAGGCCCGAGACGAGAGAGGAAGGAACTACCTTTTGAAGCCGCGACACGGCTCGCGCCCAGCTGTGACGTGACGGACGCTTTGGGTTACTGGACATTGAGACCGAAGATTTCCAGTCAGCCGGGTTGTGAAAAGACTCGTTCCCAAAGACTTTTTACGCCTCGAGGTATCCTGAACTCGACAGCAGGCCCAACCCATTTTCCGTCACGGAAAAGGCCTGGCATCAGAGGGCCAAGTCTGGTGCCAGCGAGATGTCAAAATCCAGTGCAAGCCTCTCATCAATCCACCAGACCAGACGCGTCCGACACCAAAAAAGCTACTCGTTTTCTCATGTGAAAGGGATTGGATTTTCTAGATTCCTAGTGCTATGCAGCTTGAAATAGACTCGCATGTTAACACATTATTTAATCATTAATCGTTATAGCCCCAGGATCTTCCAGTCCGATATCTTTTAGTCCCTGAAATTCTTCTCGTGAAACTGATGGAGGAGTTGGAAAGCGTGAAGTGAAAATAACTAGACACCCAACGTAAAAGCTAAGCTCATTAGTTTTCATGGACATTGAGCTACATATTTGTGGTGCATTCTCCGTAGGTGCGGTGGTTTTATATCATCTGCATTGCGCGCCCAAAGAGAAGAATGCAGTTTGTTTAAGGGGTTAGAATAATCTTTCAGGGGCTATGCCCACTATCCATGAATTATGTGTCGAGCCTAGTCCGGACGGACCCCACAGTTTGATGAGTGGACTGACACATACTTCTGCTCCTACGAAAAAAAAAAAAAAAAAAAAAAAAACCCCGGAATTCCCGGACGTCATG
>Ga0247765_1000076_pt1 | contig 75153 bp, 31 predicted proteins | sample UWRJL106311C6_FD_179949 | JGI IMG/M metagenome (GOLD analysis project Ga0247765, IMG submission 179949) | Plant litter microbial communities from Arlington Agricultural Research Station in Wisconsin, United States - UWRJ-L106-311C-6 | ecosystem: Environmental > Terrestrial > Plant litter >... | reverse complement strand
TTTTACTAATCTTCTTTATTTCTTTTCCTTTTTTAATACTTATTTATACTTTTTCTTATTTTTTATTATTTTAACCCTACTTTTATATATTACTTTATAATTCTATTTTTTAACTTATCTTTTAATTTTTGTTTTTTACTATAACCCTGAATCTGCTTTTTTATAATACCTTTTATATTTATTTTACTACTTATTTATACCTTATTTATACTATATTTATACCACTTTTTTATATTACGTTTTTACTCCTTTTTTGTACTCCCTTTTTCTACTTAAATCATATTGATTATAATTATTCCTATATTTTTCTACCTACTTAATATATAAACTTCTATTGTACAATTAATTTATACTATATCTTAACTCTAAGTTTATAATAGCTATTTTACCTTTTATTTTATTTATAATAAATAATATTATAATTTATATAATAATTAAATAAACTCTTTTCTAATAAAATAAATTATGTAATTTACTGGCTATATAGCTTACTTAATAGTAAAAATATAATTATAATACCAATAATTTGCATATTACTAAGCCGAACCCTCGTATAAAGAAAATCCTCCTATAATATCGTTTCCGGAATTAGTATACCTTACGTTTATACGATCCTTACCGCTACTTTTAGAACCTTCCGCCAATTAAATACTATACCAGCCGTTATAACCTACGAAATAACTAACGAATACGTATAATATATTAAGTTCGTTTATATAAAGCTGCCTTCGTTACCTACCTTCATACGCTAACGCTTGTAATAACCCTATAGTATATAATAATACTAATACGTATAATACTTGGGAAACTTTTTATATTATACAATATCGCTAAGTACTTATATTATATCCGCCTATTTACTAACAACCTCCCAATTAACCGTATAATTCTGCCTAAATATACTATACTTGTATATTATATATCCTTCCTTACAGCCTATTTTACAAAGTATATAATTATTTTTAAAAAATCGAAATCCTTATACGATATCGTTAATCTAAGCCTGTACCGTATAATTATACTAAATCGCCTATTATCGTATTACCTATACGTTGTAATTAGTTATAATACCTTACCTATTATCTTCCGCTACTTATTACTACTATACCTTCCGTACAGCCTCGTAAAGATTATATAACGCCTCGTCTTCCCTATACCTCGTATAATCGTAAAAGCTATCTATTACTCGGAATAAAATTAACTACCGATATAATACTTAATCATTAACGTATTCTTTAATATCTTCTCCTACCTACTAAACCTAATTACCTTCCCAATCTTTTTCCTTTATATACTTTTAATTACCTTTCCAATTTTTCTTCTTCGTATAATTTTAAACCGTAATTATAACTAATTCGGATTACAACTTATCCCTTTTAGTATATTTACTTTCTTATACAAAGTCCCAAAGCGTTTTTGGTAAATTTACGTAAATAATAAACTGTACGTTTGGAATATTAAACCCAGCTTTAAGCGTATTAGTTGCAATAATTACCCCTCCTTTTTCTTACTAGCCTTATATAATCTCGTCTTTCTCTTTCTTATTCGTAATATTAGTAAAATAAACCCTATACCCCAATTAGGAACTAATAGCCTTTATTAACTAGATTTTCCAGTAATAAATAATAATTTTCGTATAACCTACTAAATCTAAAACTTTATAAGCTATTTAAATAACTATACTTATAATCTTTTAATCGTTATTAACGAATTAGATTAAATACGTAATATTAAGCCGATTGGTTCGTATTTATACGGTTTAAACCCGTTTCGCCGGTAAATTAATTATTTACTACAACGTAACCTTATCCCTAGGCGGAAGCGTAGCTATAAGAAAGATAAATTAAACGCTAACTTAGTAAAAAACTTAATTTATAATTATTAACTTAGGCCGGTATTTATACGAAAAATCCAAAATTATATAATATTTATCGAAAACAATATAATTAAGCTACTATTATATAATTAATTAATTAATAAATCGGTAAACGTTTTAGTAATAAATAATTTTAATATAATTAATATAATTATTACGATAACGCTTTCCTCCAATTAAATCTTATAACTAAGCCCAATTATATAAACCCGGGAAAGAAGATCGTATTATAACGTAATAAACGGTATAATAATAATCGTAACGCTATTTAGTAACCTACTACTAAATAGAAACACTAGTAGTATAAACGATATATTTTTCCCGTAACTAATTGCCGCAACCTAAAGTACTAGTATAAAACCTTATACGATATATTTTAATACCTTTTACTAATTGCTACGGAATATTAACTCCAAATCCTAGTATATATTCCGCAAATTACCTAGTAAATCAGCTTATTATAGTACCCCTAGCCGTATTTACTAAACCCAGAAAGCTTTACCGTTTTTAAGCTGGTTTAAAACTAAATAAATATAACCGTTATTATATAAATTAAATTATAATAACCGATACTACGCTATACTAGTTTACTAGAAAAGCTCGTTTCGTATAGCTAACCCTTACGCTAATTGTTAGAAATTCCAGTTGTAAATTATATTAGCTACATACGATAAGTACCCGGCTTATATATTAACGATATAGTTAATATACTAATTTGGGCTTAATTTATCCTCTAAATCCTTATTTTTATTATATAAACCGCCTTTCCCAAACCCCTAGCCCTGGCCCCGCCTCTACTTTTACGGAAAGATATTTTAAAAAAACCAGTAAGTAATAGTAATAATAATATACTACTATATAGAAATTGTAATTTTGCAACTTAAAAATTTGTTACTTTTAGCTTTTAGTATCTAGTATATTTTATTCGAATTTTATAATTATACTAAATTATTATTATCCGAACTAAGTTTTTAGGGTCGTACGAAGCTTTTTTCCCAAACGAACGGGTTAATTACCTCCCTGTAATTAGTATCGATTTGGATCTACTAGTAGAACGGAATAACTAAAACGAAATATTATATAAAGATTTTGCCGAAAGCCTTGGGGAGATAACGATTAATAATTTTAATATTATTAGTATACTAGTAGCCTTTATAGTAAGAATATTATAAGTAAATTATTTTATTCTCGATAAAAACGTTACGGAGATAACTATACGGAGTATTAAAATACTAAATACTAAGTATTTTCGTCGTACGAGCCGGTTACCTAGTAAGTAAATAGATTGTAAAGAGAAGATACTTCCGGAACGAATTTACTATATTTAGATACGTTTTATAAATTACGGGTTATATATATGTTGTTCCCGGCTTACGTTACCTAGCTTATAACCTTGTATTCTGGGCCAGTTTTCGTATAAGTTACGTATTAAGATTTTAAAAATACCTATTTCGTTAGTTTTGGATAAACGAAAAAGCTACCTAATTATTACTTATATCGTCGTATAATTTAAACTAATTAACTTCAGGTTACTATACGTTATCCTCCTTAAATATTAAAAAACATATCGTATGATTTAAGCGTAAGATCATCTTATACAGTATCTCCGAGAGCTAATTAAGCGTAAATAAAACTAGCCGTAACGTAACCTTATTATTTTCAAATTACGTAACCTGGGCTCGGGCCAGGGTAATATAAATAATCCTTAAACCGTATAATCTAGCCCTGAAAATCCAATTTATTAGCTACGGCCTAGTAAATATACTAGTAATAATTATAAACCTAATTATTTTGCATCGTATAATATCGAAAAGCCCTTTATCTAAATTATTAAAATCCTTAACCTTGAAATACAATTAATATATAATAAGTATTTGTATAATAGTAATAATAACTAAGTAAATTATCGTATACTAATCCAGCGTATACTAGCCGCTATCCTCCCGGACCCCTATAGCTATAAGTACTAAGAGAAGTACGTTATTATAATCCAAACCCTTAAACTCGTAGTCCAGAAGCGTAATTAGAAAGTCCAAGTAAGCCCTATTTACGGAATCGTATAACTTATATTGGTTAATACTATTAATAAACTCGCTAAATACGTTTTATTATTATCTTATTAGCTTAAACAGGGGTTGATTATCTTTATCTAAAACTATTATACAAAAGATATACCTAACGATACGTTTCCAATAACTAATATATTATATTATCGTCTCGGGCTTTAATTAGGTATTAAATAGGTAGGTTGGTTTTGGTTTTTGGTAATTTACCTAATTAGTTTCGAAAAGTACCGTTATTCCAGTACTATTAATTATATAAAAGCCTTAGGCCAATTATACGATCCTATTAAGGTATTTTTAAGCCGTTAAAAGTAATTTATTTAAATTAATAAAGCTTTTAAATACTGTATAATCCTGCTAATACTAGCCTTCCTTAGCCTTTATCAAAACTAATAACCGGATCTAATCCGTTGGAAAATCCTGTAAATAGGTTACTTACCGTACTTAATTAAGCTATTGGTTCGGTATAATCTTACCCTTGGACTTTTAAATAGTAATTGTACGTTACTGGGTATCCTGGAAATTAGTGATAATCTGGGAAGAGAAATTACCTTTTTCCTAAATTAGTAATTTTAATTGTATAGTTTTTGGAATTAGCGTAACTTTAAATTATTAAAATACGTACCTTTTTGGGAAGAACCGTTAGTAAAAAACCCCCTTAGTCTATGGTTTTTTCGAAAAATATACTAGCCGCTGGTAAGTATTACCTTCTTTTGTATAAAAATTAACCCAATTATAAACCTAACGGTAATATTTTTATATTATTTGTACCTAAGTAAAAGCAATTAGTAATTATACGATACGGGAAACTAATAACGTATTATACAAGTTATAAATTGGTATATATCGTAGCGAAAAGCCCTTGTAAATAGGCCCTTTAATTTAGCAATTAGTAGAATAGGCTCTGTTAGTATTTTAAAAGTATTAAGCGATTATTAATTATCGTATAAGTTGGAGTTGTAGGCTGCCTTGAAAATAGCTTATTGCTTTATAGGTATAAGTTGCTAGTATTGGTCCTTAAAATGGGTTAGGATTTCATTAATAAGAACGTAATATTTATATATAGTATAAATAAGTAGCTTATACGATAGCAAAATTTTAAACGGCTCTATTTTGCTTTTTGGTATATATTGTAATAATAATTTACTTTTTTTAAGCGAAATTTACCTGCCGGGGTTAATCTTTTAACTTATACGTAGCCTCCCCTGGGTAAGGTGCAAGTATTTGATTGGCTAGGTCCGGCCTTAATATCGTTTCCTACGAAAATAAATGCAAAACTTTCCTACTATTGCAACTACTTTAGGATTAATTATACGAGCCTGGGGTTGGATAGGATTATATACGTAATTGAGAGCTTTCGATATATATAGGTTTTATACGTTTTTACTAGAAGAAAGTTATTGGATCCTACTCCTAAAGGTTACAACGGATCCTACCCCCTGTAGGGCTGTAGGGCCATATAAATTTCAATAAATGCTACTAGTATCCGTTGCGGATTAAAGGATAGGGCGTATTAAAGGTGCGAGTTGTAGTAATAGCGAAAGCCAGAATTACGGTGCTAATTAAGGGTTTACGTAAAATCTTTACGCCTGTAAAGTAATAACTAAAGATAATAATAACGCGACTAATTAAGGTTGTAACAATAGTAAGACGATTTCGGAGGAAGTAAAAACCTTTGAAATTAAGAAGAATATACTTTATAAGCAGTTTTAGGATATGGTTAATAGGAGGGGAGTCTTTAACGATATCTTTAAAGCTACTAAGTAGTATTTTAATTACGTCCTTTTATTAAATTTTAAGCGAAAACGTATTAAAAACGTTAAAAAACGCCTTAATTTTATTAAGGTAATATTAAAAAAAATCAAAAATTTGATTAAAATATAATAATTAATGCCGGCTAGTTATATATAGGCCCAAATCGCGAGCGGTAAATGTAACGTAATCGTATCGCCTTTACTACATAAATATATTATACCAAAAAAAATATTCCGTAAAATTATTATTATTTTACTAAAGGATTTTCAATTACAAGTTGAATTTATAAGTAAAGGAATCGTATACGGAATAAATATAATTATACTAATCGAAGGAGCAATAGCGGCTAAGCGCCTTCTGCATAAAAGAAACGTAATAATCTTATTTAAGGATAATAAATAACCGTAATATAACAACCTAAAGAATAAGAACTAGGTACGTAAAGTATTTATAAATATAGCGTAAATACACTAAAGAATATACATAATATTAGTAAAGGGGGTAGACCTAAGTATTACGGAAAAATATAGCGAAGGCAAAGGTAAATTACCGCAAATACCTTTACGAGTGGTTTAAGGGTGAAGCGAAAGTAGTTTAGTATTTTAACTACGGGAAATAAGGATATAAGGCCAAATTTTATACGAATAAGGTAATATATATATTTTACGGGGGCGATACGTACTTAACCGTAATAAATATTAAGAAACGAGAGGTAGGATGTTTTGTAAATATAAGGGCGGGTACCCCGAAGCAATGCCTTAATTATAACGGTACGTATATAGCGTTTAGTATAGACTATTATATAGTAAAGGAGTAGAAATAGCGTACTAAAGAGAGATATTTAGACAGATTTATTACCTTCGTACCCCCCTTAATATGTATATAAACCATAGATAACGTAACTGATCCTATAAATAACACTATTAAATAAGTAGCTATAGTAGCCGAATTAATATTAGTAGCGAAATATATACAGTTTTTAAGCGTAAATTAAAGGATTAGAGGAAGAAGGAAAGGAAGACTAATTAACCTATAAAGAGCGGCCAAAGGTAATAATAATACTGTAGTAAATTGGGCAATACCTATTAGTATTATTATTATTGCTGCAATTGGAACGAATACAACCCCCTTACGAACCACCTCCAAAGAGGACTCTCTTTTTTTATTATTTAGCGTATTAGTAAAAAGCTAGAATAACAATTCTTACCCCCTTCCCCTACATTTTATATAATAATATAATTAAAAATACTATACTAAAATATAGGAAACGGATAAAAGAGACTATAAATAATATTACGTAGTATTATTTATAATATATTAGCAATTTAAAAGCTACCTTATAGCAGCTTAATTAGCACCTTCTAATATAGCAGATTTAAAAAGTACAATATAATTTTTAGTAGCGGAAGAGTAGTACTATATATAAGTAAAAGAATTAATAAAATAACGTGGACGATTAATGGTGATAAGGACTAAGTAACGGTAACGTTTGGAAAAGGAGACGATATATTAATAGTAATATCTATTTATTTAAAATTATATAATAGAAATTAGAAGACCTTATTAAAGGAACTAATCGATAAGCCCCTATTACGTAATTATACGGTTATTATAGGTAACTTTAACACTTATTACTTTATATAGAATAAAAACCGAAGATAATTACCTAAAATAAAGTATATATTTCGCTTTATAATTGGATAAAACCTGGAGTTTTTTATACTATAGGGAAAAATAACGAAACAATTGAAAAGGGGGGATAAAAATAGTATAATAGATTTAACCTGGATTTTTAGGAACCTTAATATAACGTATAACGGATCAGACGATTTTTCCGGATTAGATTATATAATATAAGCAATAATCGTAGGCAATTCGCCTACGGAATAAAGTAGCTTTGAAAATGAAGGATATAACTAGTTACTGCTTTACGAAGTTATATGTAGAAATATGGCTATAATATACCTTACTATTCCGGGGGAGTTAAAAACTGTTAAAAAAGTAGAGGAAGCAGCCCTTAACCTAATTAAGGAACTTACTTATATTGTAGATGTAACGTACCCGAAGCGTAAACGTAATTAAGAAATTAATACTATTTAGTGGAATAAAAAGGTTAAGGATATTATAATAAAGGTAAAAAGGGTTGAATGTGTTTGGAGGAGAAGCCGTATAAAAGTATTTCTTAAATACCTTAGGGCGGTAATATTAAAATAGGAAAGAGTAATAAGAAAAGTGTAAATAAGGTACTGGTATAACGTCCTTAAAGAGGTAGTAAATAATAATTAAGATTTTTGGGACCTAAAAAGATAGGTTAGATTACGGAACTATAAAAAACCTAACCCCCCTACCATTCCCCTTTTATAAAATACCTTAAAAGGCCTATAAGATACTATTTTATATAAATAAAAAGTTAAAGTATTATTAGAGCGCTTCTTCCCCGAACCGAAGGCGGATCTCTCCCTAATCCCTAATTGAGATATAAATTTAATAACGTTTAAAGAAACCGTAAAAATCAATTAGAAGGTAAATACTAGGGATATTAGTATAACGATATTAATAATATTATTAAATAAGGTATTAAAATTAGACCGTTTATTTAATAAATTATTAAAAGCCTGTAATAAGGAAGAAAGACTTTTTAAAACGCTATTATTAATTATATAAGTAAGCTTTAAACTATTATACTTCCCTTAATATTTTCGCAAAGCAATTGTAATAGTATTTAGAAAACCAAATAAAATACTAAAGGACTAAAAACTCCCGGAAGCCTATAAGCCGATCTCCCTCCTAAGTATATTAGGTAAAATAATAAAAATATTAATAGTAATATGATTTATAACCGTAATTAAGGAAAATAAAATATTTCTTTATATATAAATAGGGTTTAGGTATAAAAGGTCTACGGAAATAGTAATTAAATTGGTAATAGATATAATATATATTACCTAAGTATATAATACGATAACGTCTTTACTATAATTTAACCTTACAGGCACCTTTAATTGGGTAGATTGGATATAACTAATATATACATTCCGGAAACTGGGTTACGAATAACGGCTCATCTACTAATTATAGTTCTACTTTAAGGATAAAATAACCCGCCTTTACTTTAATAAAGTGATATTAGAATTTTATAAAATTACTTAGGGTATACTATAAAGCTCCCCCCTTTCCTTTATTCTTTTTATTATCTTTATATCCACCTTATATTAGCAACTGGAGGAAATCTCTAACCTTATTATAATAGGATTTACAAATAATATAAACCTATTAGTTTACGTATATAATATAAAAATGGTATATAAGATATTGAAAAGGGGATATAAAATATATAAGGAATAGGCAAAGGAAAGAGGTATAAAATTTAACCTATTAAAAAGTAAATTTATATACTTTATAAGGATAAAGCGAATACGTATTAATATATTAAATATTTTGGAAAAGGGGAACCTGGGTCTAGTATTAGTAGAAAACGCCTACTTTTTAAGTATATGGTTAAATTAGAAGCTATTTTTTACCAAATATTAAAAGATTATCTTATAAAAGATGGAAACCTAGAAATTAGTATTAAAATAATTAGTAGGGAAAACGTAGGGAGTTCGCCTCGATTATATACAGTAAATCTATACGATAATAATACGAAGCGTAATATTATACGGAGTGAATATATAGTATATATTAATATTAAAAAAGGGAAAAGCAAGGGGAATAATACGAAAACTTTACAATTAATAAATAAAGTATTTATATACCGTTATCGGGGTATATAAAGCTATATTAATAAGGAACGTTAAGGCTAAGGCGTAGTACCTATTACTGGATCTATACCTTATAAAGTAAGTAGCGAAAGTAGAATAAAGGTTTTAAAAAACCAATATAACGGAGCTATTACGTATTATATACGAGGTAATAGTTAGTTAAATTAAAAGGAGACGATTACGTAAAGGGGAAGGAAGAATTAAGTAACTAAATAGCGGAATTCTAAAGGCGGAATAGGCTAAATAGTAGTTATAACTACTAAAGTAGGCCTAGAATTTAGGGGGGGAAGTTAATTAAACAGAACTTAATCTTAATAAAAGATTAAAGGCAGAATAAAAGGTATACTAATTAAAGTAATAAATAATAATATTGCGAAGAAAAACCGGCTAAGGTATAAAATTAGCGGATTTATTTAACCTCTAAGAAAAGCTACCTAAACACTTCCCACTTAACTTATATAATAGGCTTATTAAGGTAAAAAACTCGCTCCTTACCTAATTATATATTAAGGTAATAAGGCTAAATATATTCCTATTTAAAATAAAGGTAAGAAACGTAAATACCTTATTATATTAATACGTAAAAATATTAAAAACAATAATATATATCTTCCTAAACTATTTAAAATACGCGTAAAGCCGAGAGTAAGTAGGATTACTAAAAGTACGAGACGGAAGTACCTTTAAAAAGGTACTATTTTATACCGTAATTATAACAAAATTAATAATATAATTTTATAATATAGGTAAAATTAAGATATATAATTTGGCCAGGGAGATAAAAAGACTTAATAGCGAGGAAAAGGTAGCTGGGGGAAGAAAAAAAGTAATTATTATAAGAGAAAAAAGAAAACGCGAAGAAAAGGAATAATTAACAAAAGGCAAAAGGAAAGGACGGATAATACCGGGATTGTAATACAATAATTATAATAAAATCACAATAAGGGTATTATAAATACTAATAAAACCTACAAATGGGTAATAAGCTGCCTATAATTTACGGAAACTACTAATCCCTCCCTAAAAAATACTTATAAATTTACAGCGAAGTAATATTATATAAAAGTAATACGAATCCCCCTATATACTACAATTAACGTACCTTTATATCCTTATCTAGTATAAATTAGTAGAAACTATTAGTAAGAAATCAAAAATATAGCGAAAATATAGCAAAAATATAATAGGAAATAATATATATCTTACTAAGCCCACTTTTCAAGCACTTTAGCCGGAATCCTACCAATTTTACCCGAAACTTTGAAGCGCTTCTAAATAATAGCAAAATAGCGTTTAAAATAATACGTTTAATAGGATATTCCACTAAGGGTGGTCTAAGCCGCGGTAGTAACGCGAATAGGCTACGTAGCCGCATTGCGAAAAGGGGTTATTGGAGCAAATAAAGCAGGCCTTACAGTAACCCAACCCTACCAGGTGCGAATTATCTAATTGGTAAGAATAAAATAGCGTTAAAATCTATATAAGCATTGTAATCGGTATGCGGAAGGTATTAGAAATTTATAGAATAACTAATAATAACGGAAATCAGCTTACGGGTAATACGAATAATAAATATAGTAGCAATTTATTATTTAGGATTAATAAGTTAAGAAGAATTAATAAGTACTAAAACCGTAGCAAATACGTAGAAAGGTATATATAAAGATATATATCTGATTAAAATCCGTATAGTATTGGTAGCGGCGAGAGCCCGGAGTTGCAAAAAGTAAGTAAGAATTTTAAAGGAGTAGCAAAAGCGCGTAAAAAAAGTACCATTGGGTTGCAAATACTTATAGAGCTCCTAACAACCGCTAATATAAATATCGCTAATATAGAAACGGCAGAAGCTATAAGGATAAAAATTAGTAAAACTGCGAGAATTAGTAAAGGAAATAAGCAATAGTAAAATACTTATACGGCGATTACGCGGTTCCGCATAGCGGTTTCGATCCTTAAAAACAAGGCGTTAACATCAGAGCTAAAAACTATAGTATATAAAGTAATAAATAATAATGAAAAAAAAAAGAGAATAAGGGAAAGAACCCCTTATTTATAAGTAAAAAAGGGCGAGAATCTGTATTTACGTATTATATTTACTTAATAGGCAACAAAATTGCCCCGGTCAAACGAGGATAGAATATTAGATGAAAATACACTAGTAATACCTTTATAACCTTTTATCCAGAATCTAACAAAGGCAAATCGATAACGATATTACTACGAAGGAAAGCATAACCCCCCCCTCCTCCCTTTTTCCATCCAAATATACCGCCGATATTACAATAACACCGCTACCACGATAACCTTCCCATAGTATAAACGAAAGCAAACCGAAAGTAAGGTAAACCGTAGAAAGAGAAAGAAGCAAAACTACCTATAAAAAAAGGCCATCATCCGAATTACGGGCAAACTAAAAGCAAGGTAATAAATATAAAGGAAAGAGCCCCCCCCTTCCACCTTCCGACGACGATACAATTAGGGCACCAAGGCTAAAGAAAAAAGAACGAGTACAATCCGAATTCGAACCAATATACAGGCATCCCCCATTTCCCTTTCTTTACAAATTGTAACAACTCCCCTCCTATTATACATCCTAGGTAGGAGAGACCCAGACTAGTAGATAAAAGGCTAAAAGTAGAGTTAGTTTAAATACGATATCGTACCGATACCTATACTATAAAAGCACCTACAGTACCTAAACAGATAGATAAAGGGACCGCTTGCCCACTGGGGCGAGGACTAAAGGTCCTCTGCGGTATAAGATTAATAATATTTTTTATTATTTTAACCCTACTTTTATATATTACTTTATAATTCTATTTTTTAACTTATCTTTTAATTCTTATTTTTTACTATAACCCTAAATCTACTTTTTATAATACCTTTTATATTTATTTTACTACTTATTTATACCTTATTTATGCTACTTTTTAATACCTTATTTATACTATATTTATACTACTTTTCTATATTACGTTTTTACTCCTTTTTTGTACTCCCTTTTTCTACTTAAATTATGTTGATTATAATTATTCCTATATTTTTCTACCTATTTAATATATGGACTTCTATTATATAATTAATTTATACTATATCTTAACTTTAAGTTTATAATAGCTATTTTACCTTTTATTTTATTTATAATAAATAATATTATAATTTATATAATAATTAAATAAACTCTTTTCTAATACAATAAATTATGTAATTTGCTGGTTATATAGTTTACTTAATAGTAAAAATATAATTATAATGCTAATAATTTACATATTGTTAAGCCGAACCCTTGTATAAAGAAAATCCTCCTATAATATCGTTTCCGGAATTAGTATACTTTACGTTTGTATAATCCTTACCGCTACTTTTAGAACCTTCCGCCGGTTAAATATTATACTAGCCGTTATAACTTACGAAATAACTAATAAATACGTATAATATATTAAGTTCGTTTATACGAAACTACTTTTATTACTCGCCTTCGTACGCTAACGCTTATAATAACCCTATAGCGCGTAGTAATACTAATACGCGTAGTATTTGGGAAGCTTTTTATATTATACGATATCGCTAAGTACTTATATCGCATTCACCTATTTACTAATAACCTTTTAATTAACCGTATAATTCTGCTTAGATATATTATATTTATATGCTATATATCCTTTTTTATAGCTTATTTTGCAAAATATATAATTATTTTTAAATAATTAAAATTTTTATACAATATTATTAATCTAAGCTTATACTATACGGTTATACTAAATCGCCTATTATTATATTATTTATATATTATAATTAGTTACGATACCTTACCTATTATCTTCCGCTACTTATTACCGTTATACCTTCCGTATAGCCTTGTAAAAATTACATAACGCCTCGTCTTTCCTATACCTTATATAATTGTAAAAGCTGTTTATTACTTGGGATAAAATTAGCCGCTGATATAATATTTAATCGTTAACGTATTCTTTAATATCTTCTCCTATTTACTAAGCCTAGTTACTTTTCCGGTTTTCCTTTTTTATATACCTTTGGCTGCTTTTCCAATTTTCCTTTTTCGTATAATTTTAAATTGTAATTATAACTAATTTAAATCGTAACTTATCCCTCCCAATACGTTTACTCTCTTATATAAAATCCCGAAGCGTTTTTAGCAAATTTACGTAGATAATAAGCTATATATCCGGAATATTAAGCCTAGCTTTAAGTGCGTTAGTTATAATAATTACCCCCCCTTTTTCTTATTAGCCTTGTATAATCTCGTCTTTCTTTTCCTTATCCGTAATATTGGTAAAATAAACCCTATACCTTAATTGGAAATTAATAGCCTTTATTAATTGGATTTTTTAGTAATAGATAATAATCTTTATACGATTTGCTAAATCTAAAACCTTACAAGTTATTTAAATAATTATACTCGCGATCTTTTAGTTATTGCTAACGAATTAGATTAAATACGCGATATTAGGCTAATTAATTTGTATTTATACGATCCGGACCCGTTCCGCTAGCAAATTAATTATTTATTATAACGTAGCTTTATCCCTGGGCGGAAGCGTGGTTATAAAAAAGATAAGCTGAACGTTAACCTGGTAAAAAACCTGGCTTATAATTATTAATTTAGGCCGGTATTTATACGAAAAATCTAAAATTATATAGTACTTGTTAAAAACGATATAATTAAGTTATTATTGTATAGTTAACTAGTTAATAAAATTAGTAAACGTTTTAGTAATAAATAACTTTGGTATGACTAATATAATCGTTACGATAACGCTTTCTTTTAATTAGACCTTGTAGCTAAATTTAACCGTACGAGCCCGGGAAAGAAAATTGTACTATAACGTAATAAATGGTATAATAATAATTATAACGCTATTTAGTAACTTGTTACTAAATAGAAACGTTAGTAGTATAAATGATATACTTTTCCCGTAATTAGTTACTGTAACTTGGAGTATTAATGTAAAGTTTTGTATAATATATTCCAATACCCTTTACTAGTTGCTACGGAATATTAATTCCGGGTCCTAGTATATATCCCGCAAATTACTTAGCAAATCGGTTTATTGTAGTACCCCTAGCCGTATTTGCTAGACCCGGAAAGCCTTACCGTTTTTGGGTTGGTTTAAAATCGAATAAATATAATTATTATCGTATAAATTAAATTATAATAGCCGATATTACGTTATACTAATTTGCTGGAAAAGCTTGTTTTATATAACTAACCCTTACGCTAATTATTGGAGATCCCGGTTATAAATTATATTAGTTACGTATAATAAATACCCGGTTTGTATATTAATAATATAGTTAATATACTAGTTTAGGCCCAATTTATCCTCTGAATCCTCGTTTTTATCGTATAAGCCGCCTTTTCCAAACCCCTGGCCCTGGCCCTACCTCTACCCTTACGAAAAGATATTTTGAAAAAATTAGTGAGTAATAGTAATAGTAATATACCGCTATATGGAAACTATAATCTTGTAGCTTAGAAACTCGTTACTTTTAGCTTTTAATATCCAGTGTATTTTATTTAAGCTTTATAATTATATTAAACTATTATTATCCAAATTAAGCTTTTAGGGTCGTATGAAGCTCTTTTCCTAGATGAACGGGTTAATTACCTCCCCGTAATTAGTATTAATTTAAATTTACTAGTAGAACGGAATAATTAAAATAAGATATTGTATAAAGATTTTGCCGAAAGCTTTGGGGAGATAACGATTAATAATTTTAATATTATTAGTATACTGGTAGCCCTTATGGTAAGAATATTGTAAGTAAATTATTTTATTTTTAATAAAAACGTTACGGAAATAATTGTACGGAGTATTAAAATATTAAATGCTAAGTATCTCCGTTATATAAGTTGGTTGTTTAGTAAGTAGATAAATTGTAAAGAGAAGATGCTCCCGAAACGAATTTACTATATCTAGATATATTTTACAGGCTGCGGGTTATATATATATTATTCCCAGCTTATACTATTTAACTTGTAACCTTGTATTTTGGGCTAGTTTTCGTATAAGTTACGTATCGAGATTTTGGAGATATTTGTTCCGTCGGTTTTAGATAAACGAGAAAGCCATTTAATTGTTACTTATATTATTGTATAATTTAAATTAATTGATTTTGGGTTACTATACGTTATTTTCCTTAAACGTTAAAAAACGTATTGTATAATTTAAATGTAAGATTATTTTATATAGTATTTTTAAAAGCTGGTTAAGTGTAAACGAAATTAGTTGTAACGTAACTTTATTATTTTTAGATTACGTAACTTAGATTTAGGCTGGGGTAGTATAAACGATTTTTAAACCGTATAATTTGGCCCCGAAGATCCAGTTTATTAGCTGCGGCCTAGTAAATATACTGGCGATAGTTATAAATCTAATTATTTTATATTGTACGATATTGAAAAGCCCTTTATTTGGATTATTGGAATCCTTAACCTCGAGATATAATTAATATATAATAAGTATTTGTATAATGGTAATAATAGTTAAGTAAATTATCGTATACTAATCCGGTGTATACTAGCCACCATCTTTCCGGACGCCTATAATTATAAGTGTCGAGAGAAGTATGTTATTGTAATCTAAACCCTTAAATTTATAATTTAGAAGTGTAATTAAAAAGTTTAAATAAGCCCTATCTACGGAATTATACAATTTACGCTAGCTAATATTATTAATAAACTTAGTAAATACGCTTTGTTATTATCTTATCAGTTTAAACGGGGGTCGATTATCCTTATTTAAAACTATTATACGGAAGATATATATAACGATACGTTTTTAATAATTAATATACTATATTATCGTCTCGGGTTTTAACTAGGTATTAAATGGGTAGGTTGGTTTTAGCTTTTAGTAATTTACTTAGTTAGCTTTAAAAAGTATTATCGTTTTAGTATTATTAATCGTATAAAAGCCCTGGGCTAATCGTATAATTTTATTAAGGTATTCCCAAGTTGCTAAAAGCAACTTATTTGGATTAATAAAGCTTTTAAATACCGTATAACCCTACTAATACCAGCCTTTTTTAGCCTTTATCGAAACTAATAACCGGACCTAATCCGCTGGAAAATCCTGTAAATAAGTTACTTACCGTACTTAATTAAGCTATTAATTTAGTATAATCTTACCCTTGGACTTTTAAATAGTAATTATACGTTACTAGGTATCCTAGAAACTGGTAATAATTTAAAAAGAGAAATTACCCTCCTTCTAAACCGGTAATTTTAATTATATAATTTTTGGAATTAATATAACCTTAAATTATTAAAATACGCGTCTTTTTGGGAAGAATTATTGGTAAGAAACCCCCCTAATCTATAGCTCTTTCGGAAGATATACTGGCCGTTAGCGAGTATTACCTCCTCTTATATAAGGATTAACCTAATTATAAACCTAATGGTAATACTTTTATATTATTTATATTTAAGTAGAAATAATTAGTAATTATACGATACGGGAAACTAATAACGTATTATATAAGTTATAAACCGGTATATATTATAGTAAAAAGCCTTTGTAAATAAGCCTTTTAATTTAGCGATTAGTAGGATAGGCTCCGTTAGTATTTTGAAAGTATTAAGTAATTGTTAATTATTATATAAATCGGGGTTATAAGCTACTTTAAAGATAGCTTATTACTTTATAGGTATAAGTTACCGGTATTAATCCTTAAGATGTATTAGGATTTTGTTAATAAGAACGTAATATTTATATATAGTATAAATAAGTAGTTTGTATAATAGTAAGATTTTAAACGGCTTTATCTTGCTTTTTAGTATATATTGTAATAATGATTTGTTTTTTCTAAGCGAAATTTACCTGCCGGGGTTAATCCTTTGGCTTATGCGCAGCTTCCCCTGGGTGGGGTGTAAGTATTTGATTAGCTAGGTCCGGCTTTGGCATCACTTCCTACGAAAACAGATGCAAAACTTTCCTACTATCGCAACTACCTTAGGACTAATCGTACGAGCCTGGGGTTAGATAGGATTATGTGCGTGATTGAGAGCTTTCGATATATATAGGTTTTATACGTTTTTACCAGAAAAAAGTCATCGGATCCTACTCCTAAAGGTTACAACGGATCCTACCCCCTGTAGGGCCATACAAATTTTAACGGATGCTACTAGCATCCGTTGCGGATTAAAGGATAGGGTTTTCGTACTGGTTTAAACGATCCCCTATCTACTAATTTTGTAGCCTACGCCTTATATAGCTTTTGTAGCAACTAATACCTAAAGTAATAACTATACCTTTTTATATTAACACCACGCAGTCCACAAATCTAGTTAAACTACTGCTCTAAATTAATATAGTTTTTAAACCAGTATACTTTATACTTTAGTTTGGTATATTACGTACGGTTATTAAAGTAGATACAATAATATTTAAAAAATGTAAATAGCTTACGAAATTTATCATATATTCGCTAAAGCTCCGCCTTCCGAGTAGCGTTATTACGTATCGGTATTACCAATTTATTAACTATCCGTTTTTCGTACAAATCTAACGTAGCGGCTTTTAAGACCTTAATAGCCCGGTTTATATAATTAAAGTATAAATTATACTAAGATTCGCCCTTAGTATATATTTAGCGGACTAAACTATTTATAATTAAGGTTAGGTACTAGCACCGGTAAATAATTATTTAACCTACGTAGCCGATAATCTCCTTTTCGTTTACGAAGCGTTTCGTAACCTTTAACGCCGAGGCTGCGTATATTAATACGCTCGTACTACCTTTACCATCGCGACTGGTTCGGCTAGTTTCCTATATAAAGTAACGTAACTAATGGGGTAATTTAATATATATAATAAGCCGGATATTAAGCTTATTAAATCCCTGACCTAACGCGTTAGTAGTAACAATAGCGCCCCTGTCCCTTTTTTAATCTGCAAATATATTATTCTTCTACTGGCTGGAGCCGATACTAACATAATATGCTAAGTAGCCTAGTTATTATACTAGCTAATTAACAAACTTAATTGTATAATAGTATATAATAACCCGGCCCCGGAGTGCTAGGCTACCTTGTCCTGTTAAATAGCTATTAACTAACTATACAACTATATCTTCCTCTTTATCGGAATTATTAGAAGTTTAAACTTAGTATTATATATCCGGTTAATTACTTAAGCCTCGGAATATTTTAGCAGTTAATTATAATAGGTATAGGCCTAGAATACTCTATAATTCCGCTTTATACTAAGGTTGTAAAGTTGCGGTTAGGAAAACTAATTACGTAATTATATTGAGAAGGTAGTTGCGAATATTATATAGTTGTAGCCTAAACTAATAATTAGTATTTAGTACAGCGTAGTATTTGTTAATAACGATACGATCCAGATGGAAAGAGGTAATTAGGCGTTTAATAAAGCTTTATTATAATAGGTGGTTAAGATATTTGGGTAATATAAGTATTAGCCGGGTTATATAATACCTAACCCCGGGGCTTTAGATTATATAAAGGTCCTTTTGGATACAATTAATACGTATAATAAGGTTTACTTATAGTATAATAAATGGAATAATAATAATTATTATATTACTATTAGGGCTAGTTATTACTAGTAATAGGAAGCTTATTATTTTGCCCTAACTAGTTACTACGATTTGGAATATAGGGTTATAGTATAAAATTATAGTATTTAGCACCTTGGCCTAATGCGGTTTAAGCCTGGCGCCGGGCTGGCCTAGAGCTTTGATTAATATGGTCTCAAAATCAATTATACGAAGGTAGTGGAGTTATTAGACGTATATATAGCTTTGCGTAACGAATAGGTTATTAATATACCCAGTCTGGATACTAGAAGAGTTGGAACTAAAGCCGAATAGCTTATACTATATTATATTAACTTTAAGGTACGTTATTAGGCTTTTAACGTTACTAAAATTAGCGATAATACGGTTATATATTATTTGGGTTATGTGGGAAAAGTAGGCGGTTTATAGGTTAAGGTAGTTATTATTATTCTCCGTATCCAAATCCTTATACGAAGGAATAGTTAATTTATACTATTATACAAACTAGGCGTCTTTAATAAATTTGTAGGTAATGGCAATAGCGATATAACGCTATTTGTAAATAGTAATAGTATATTTTAAATAACGTTTTATATACGCTTTTAGTACCTAGCGTATTTTATTAGATGATTAAACGTACTTATTGTAGATAAAGTACTAATGGTAAGGCGGTTGTATAATGGTGTTCTTGGGGTTTTGGTTATTTAGTAATATTAAACCGTCCTTATCGTTATCTAGTAGCTTAATTAATAAGTTAGCTTATAATTATAATATAACAGTATAATAAGGCGTATTAGCAAGTTTAATAGAGAGGTATTAGGTGAATAGGAGAATTATTTAAAGGTATTATATAAACGAAGGTATAAATTTGTAAAGTAGAAACCGGGAGATTAGCTTTACCTATTTAGTAATTACGTAATTTTTATAATAACCCGTTTGTATATAAACCTAATTATTCCGTATATATATATTCCGTAAGCTATTATTGGGTGTGCTAATTAGCTGTATAATTAGAAGCTTTATTACGTATACTAGTTAATTGGTAAGTAGGTATATGGTAATAAGAAGCTATTTTTAGAACTTTTTAACCCGGGTAAGGTAAGTTAAAGCCTCGTTTTATTGTATTTTAATATTACTATTCGCGTTATTGATTTAGTATTTTCGTAATTAGTTTACAGTATAAATTTGCTTAAATAGCTATTTACAGCCCGGTTTAATTTACGATTCGTTTCCCGGGTTCCTTATAAAGGAAAAACCGGGTATAAAATTATATAAATTGTTTTTTATATTATTTGGAATTTCTAATAACGCGTAATTATAGGGTATAAAGATAAGTTTATTTATAAGGTTTTTTAGGGATTATATAAGCTTTTATATTATTTTTAAAAGATTTATTATTATAAAAGATTATTGCTTGTACGAAAAAGTTATCCCGTCCTTACCGTTTTATAAGATATAACCCTTTTACGCGTTATTCCGGGCGAGTTTTATACTGTACGCTTTAGTATTAATGATCCAATTAAAGGGCGTAAGTTGACTCTTTTAGGTAAATTGCTAAAGGAAGTACGAGGTTTTTACCCGTATAAGTTTAAAAAATCTGTTATTATTTAGTATAAAGGTTAGCTACTATTTAATAGAAGCGTAATATATATACAGGGTTAGTTTATTATTTTTTTGCGTCGGATTTTCTTTTATTTTTAACTAATTTTGGTATAAAATTAGGTATTGTTTTACCCAAAGGATTACGGAATATTTATTAATGTATATTATAGGGGCTACCCAGATATTATATATTAGATTAACGTTTATTCCCGCTAGCGTTAATAGTAGAGGATTCTCGTACAGTTAGTTTAGTAGCTAGTAATTAAGTAAATTAATTAGAAAGTTAAGGATAAGCTAGTTAAGAGTTATACGGTTATTACCCTTAAGCGTATTATATAGTTGTTTTCTAGTTATTTAAATAATAAGTTATTATAAATCCTTTTAATATAGTGTTATTTTTTATAATGTAAATTTCTCCTGAATACATAGATCTTTAAGGAATACCTGGGTACGGTAAATATATAGTATAGCCCTTTACTAGACCTTGGTATACCTGATAATGGTAGTAGTTTTAACCCGTATATTAAAAGGGTATTGTGACCTATTCCCTGATTTACTGATGATTTTGAATAATACGGCTAAACCGGCTTTTAAACAGTTAGATATTAATTACACCTTTTATATAATAGTATTAACGGCCTTTCGAAGGAAATTTAGCCGTAGTGAGTACTTCTCCTACTATTATATTAATATTTCTAATATATCCAGCCACCTAGCTTTTGAATCTTTACTAATTAGTTGCTAGATTATACTGAATAATAACCCGTTAAAATATTTACTTTACTCCGTACGCTAAACCCAGGGATTGAATTTAAGGGATCCGAATTTATTACTAACAACGCCCGTAGCATACTATATACTGTTTATTTATTTTATAGCTAAGTTGATAAATCGTTATATTATTATTAGTTATTTGGAATATTTACCCGGTATAATATTACATATCGGAATAGGTATAATAACCTTAAAGTAGGCTAAGCTTTTTCTTTTAGTAAAGAAATGTTAATACGGAATTCCGGTATATTATGGTATAGTAACGCCTGCTGTAGTTGTTGATTAGCCTTGAGGCCTTAGATTGATTTAGTTGTAGTTGCTTTTATAATGGTTTTGTATAATTTTAACTAATATTATAGTATACGGATACGTAATATAAGATAAGTTGTTATAAAAAGGTTTTTTAAGTTGGGAAATTATATATATTAGCCTTTTAGGTAGCTTAAGGAAATTAAGATTAATTTATTTCTGGAATTTTGTATTAAATAAGGCTAAACGTTATATAATAATTTTCCAAATTACGAGAAGTATACCCCTATATTGATTAGTAAAATGTGTTTTAGCTTCGTTAGAAAGTACGTAGTAATAATAATTTGTATAAATAAAAAGATTGTATTTTTTGAGATGATAAAATAGCTTTATAGGAGCTAAATATAAAAATATTACGTAACGTTTAGGTATAAAATTGTATAGAAGTATACGTAGAAAATTAATTTAATAGGATAAGAAGATGAGTTGTAATAAAAGTTAATAGTTTGCTAATTTAAGAGTTATACGGTAAGAAAAGGTTGTGAAGATATATTGGTTTTTTAAATTAGTAGTATATATTAACCTAAAGTGGACTTATTTAACCTTTTTTATTAGTTACAGGTTGGAACTTCTAATAATAACAAATTAAAGCCCCTATATATTAGAAAGGTGTTGTAATAGGTTAATTTTTTAATTTGTTTAATTATTAATATAAAATAGTATAATATTATAGTATAATAAAGCGTCCTGCTAGAGAAGATGGTATAATATTGTAGAGGAGCTTTCTAGTTAAAATTACATTTAGGTGGCTAGTGAAGATTATTTAACCTAGTAAGTAAATATACGGTATAAGGAGTTATTTGGTTTAATAACTGGCGTTTTTAGTATTAACGTAGCATTTTAAATAAACTAATTATTAATATTTAACCCAATGTTGCTATTATATAGCAATTTTGCAAATAGGAGCTATAAGATCTAGGTCGGTATATAACGTGTATGTTGAGTTATAAGATAAAAATTAATATAATTACTGGCTTTTTATCTAATATTAACTACGTATAATGCTGCCGCTATATTAAAGAGCAAATTATAGTACTAAATAACCGCATATAGTGCTATTTTTACCTGGAATTGTAAAGGAAGGAGTAAATTAGTAATAGCAAAATCGGGCCTACTTACTAAGAATAGTGGAAATTAGTACCTTAATAGTTAGTATAATTCCTAGGTATAAATACTCCCCTTACCCTCCGCCCTTTACTACCTTTCTTCCTTTATACAACAATTTTAATTACTACTTACCTTAATAACCTATAACCTATTACTTATTATATCTTAAGATACGTAATATTTTCTTACTCTATATACTATATATATACTTTTTGCCTACTTTATACGTTTATTTTCGTACACGTAGCTAAAAAACTTACGCTTAGTATAGCTTTCGGCATATTACCCGTTTTAGCTTAAAGTACGTTATATTTTCTTTCTCATTTTTCTGCTCTATATATTAAGTATACTCTCCCTCTACTTACTTTCCACCCCTACTTTTATACGTACAATTAAGAATCTTATACCTAGCATAACCCGCAGTACATTACTTATTTCATCTCGAAGTACGTAACATTTTCTTACTCTATATACTATATATATACATACACTCTACCTACTTTACATCTTTATCTTCGTGTAGCTAAGAAACTTACGTTTAGTACAGCTTTCGGCACATTACCCGCTCTAGCTTAAGGTATGTGATATTTTCTTTCTTATTTTGCTGCTTATATACTAAGTATACTTTTCATCACCTTACATTTTGCCTCCATTTTCGTACATATAATTGAGAAATTTATACCTAATATAGCCCGTAATATATTATATATTGTATTTTAAGGTACGTAATATTTTCTTACTTTATATACTACTTATATATACTTTCTACTTATTTTCCACCCTTAACCTTATATATACGTCCGAGAAACTTATATTTAATATAGTTTACTATATATCGCCCGCTTTAGTTTAAGATACGTAATATTTTCTTGCTCTATATATATATATATACTCTTTTTCTTTACCTACTTTCCACTCCTAACCTTATACGTATGTTTAAGAAACTTACACCTAGTATAGCTTATAATATATTATATACCTTAGTTTAAAGTACGTAACGCTTTTTTTCTTATTTTGCTACTTTATATATTAAGTATACTTTTTATTACCTTATATTCTACCTCTACCTTTATACACGTAATTGAGAAATTTATACCTAATATAGCCCGTAATATATTACATATTATATTTTAAGGTACGTAATATTTTCTTATTTTGTATATTATATATATATATATTTTACCTACTTTGCACCTTTATTTTCGTATATATAACTAAGAAATTTACGCCTAGTACAGCTTATAATATATCGCCTGCTTTAGCTTAAAGTATATAATATTTTCCTGCTTATTCTCCCGCTTATATATTATATATACATTTCCGATACTCCTTACGTATTTCCCTACGTTATATACTTTATAAGATGGCCTTTTTTAGTTTCTTTTAACCAATATATTATATAATTCGCAATTTATACTACTTTATTTCCTATTATACTCTAACTATCCAAATCTCTACCTACCCCTACCTTTTATACAATCCTATTATTTTTTACCCCAGGTTATTTACTAGTATTACCATTTACTAGGTATTATATAAAATTCCAATTAATATTAATAACTGATAAATTATAATATTTACCGCCTTATATAGCTTATCTACCTTACTTCTACCCTTGATAACGTTTATAAGGTATATATAGCCTATAGCTGGTTATATTTAATATATTAACAACGCATATAATAGTAATACCTCCTTACGGATAGGCCAAGATTATTACCGCCGCTATTAAGTAGCCTATACGTATACTAGCGGATTATATTAATAATAAAAAATATATTAACTTTTCCGTAGCCCCTTAGCCTTTTATATTACAAAACCTTACTAAGTATACTAATATAACTACCCGTATAATTATTCTAAAGTTAGGATTATTTAATAAGGTTGTATTTATTAAGTACGATAATTTTATTAAATGGTACTTAACGTGGTAAACCTTGATTAAGGATATTTAACGCGGAAATACTTTGGTATTAATATTAAGAGATAAATAACCGGATAATAGCCCTTATATAAACCGTTATAATATTGGGAATAAAAAGTTTTTTAAATATTACCTTACTATATAGGGCCATTTTAATAATATATGTTCCAATTACGTATTAGTAGATTAGAAAACGAAGTATTCCTATTACGAAGTGGGCGGGGGGGCTAATATAAAATCTGGTATATATACTACGGTGTAATTAGATAAAATAACTAATTTATATAGTAATTAAGTACAATACGCCTATCCCCTTTGAATTAAGTAAGATTTTAAAGTATTAAACGCCAAAAAATACTAATATTAGCTTTAAGTAGGTGGTATTAAATTTTAACAATAAGGAGGAAAATAGTAATATTAATAACGGCTTATTATAGTTTATTAATATAAGCTTAATCGAAACTAATAGCGGTATTTTAAGCCCGAATTCGTATAATAAACTAGTTAACTAAAGAAATAAAGCTATAGGTTATATAAAGGATTTGAGAAACGTTACGTACTAGGCCTTTTATCGGGCTAAGGGTTTAAATATAAAGGTATAGCGTTAGAAAAAACGTTCCAAAGACCTTTTGCAAAAGGGGGGTAAGGGTAAGGGTAGGCGCTAGTTTTTATATAGCAATATGGTATGGGGTTTAGAGCTAGTGATTTTTAGACGCGTTTCTTAGGCCTGTACTGTTATAAGTTAGGGTTATGAGCTTTAGTAGAATGATTGGGTAATTAGGGGCAGCGATAGTGATAATATACGTATATTATACAATAGTTTTTATATTGGGAGTTTATAAAGGTAATGGCGGATTTATACGCCTATAACCTGCAATGTTTTTTTATATTAAAAGTTTTTAATAGTAATAATGGTCTTATACGCCTACTATTTTACCTATATAAATAAAATACAATATATTTATAAAAATATAAGTTTATATAATTTAAAGATCCTTACTATACAATACCCTACTTTTAAAAAATAGTTGATATTATAATGGTAGCTATTTACAATATTATATTTTAAATTTTAATAATTATATTATACTTTGAGATTTTTGTTATATTATATAATATCTAATTTCTTTAGGAAGCTTTTATATTTTATATATATATATTGTAAAGATATTTTAAACGTATACGGGAATTTATTTTAATTATATCCAGATTTATATTTTATATAATCTTAAAACTTTAATACGCGATTTATTAATTATCTTTTATATAATTTATATAATCTTAAAACTTTAATACGCGATTTATTAATTATCTTTTATATAATATAATACGTATTATTTCTTTTATTATATAGTATAATACGTATTATTTCTTTTATTATATAGTATAATACCTATAATTTTAGTTAAAGGGGCTGTGGTAAGGTATTATTAGATTGTAAAAAAAGAATGATTAATTGTATTATATATTTTGGTTAAAAGCTTTTTCAATTGTATTTTTATAGCTGGTTTTTTATAAAGGTTTTTTAATTAAATCTATAGGGATAAAAAAGCTTATTTGCTAAAAGGACCTTAAACCTTAAAACACCTTTACATTTACACGGGATTATACCAAATCAAATCAAACCTTTTTCCAATATTACGTATTATATAATAAATTAAAAACGTACGTTTTAATTATTAGAAACTAGCAATTTGATATATATCAGTTTTATTTATTTTAGTTAAGTAGCCGAATATATATTGTACTAATCGTATAGTAGGTTCAGACCTTTTACCCCCAATATCTTCTCACCCCTATATCTTAATAATTAGATATTGTACAGGAAATCTAAAGAGACAGAAGTTTTAGTTTTCTTCTTACGATTCGAACGGTACTATTTTTATAATTATATACCTTTAGGAACAAATTCGCGTCTACCCCCTAAGTTGACCCCCCCTGTTCTGGCCCCCCCCCTGTTCTGGAACATTCTGTATTATTTACGACAACTTGCCCACCGCCACTTTAATAATGTATTACTTACCCATTTCTTTTCCAATCTTCTTCATCTTTTTAACGTGCTTTCTCCATTGATTTAAGATGCTGTATTCCGAAGTTGATATACGTAAGGTATGCGAGGCCTATCGAAAAGAGGGCAGGTTGCGGAAGTAGTGCCTGGAATTTAATGTTTTATGCAGTACCCTACGCCGGCGATTAATGGGCGTGCTTTTATATGCTGTGGCTTACTAAGACCAATAGAAGCTTTTTATAGCTTTGGAAAAGTCCTTGGCCGATTGGGTGATCTTTTAGGCCGACTTAGGGCTTTTAGTAACCTATATGCAAATAAGGGGGCTGGTTTAAAGGATTTGTACTAATTGTAATAAGCTTATAAAATTTAGTAAGTGATAGGTGGCGGCCTTTTTTCGAAGATATTTAGTTTTAAAGACTTAGAGGCTACGTAGGATTAATTCGGCTCGTATTAAATTAGCTATAGAAGAAAGAATTTACTTGTAATTTAACTACCTAGCTATTTTAACCGTTAAAGCTATTCCTTCTTAATATCGGTATAATATTAATAAAGCTGGGATTATAGAAGGCGTTAGTGATAATAAATTAATTATTGGAAGAGTTGAGACGAAGCTTGTCCTGGTTAAATAGCTTAGGTCTCGTAATTGGACCTTTTTTATAGAAACTATTTTGGCTATAAGGGTAGCGTTTATACTAGTAGTAATTTGGAAAGGAAAGATCTAATAATAATAGTAGTATTTAAAAGCTTTGGGGCCTTACGAAGGCTGGTACTTTTACTTAACGGATAAAGGTTGGATAAATAATAAAATAGCCCTGAAATGGTTGATAAAAGTCTTCCTTTTACAAACCCGACTGGATAACCCTATTTAACGTTAATTATTAATTCTAGATGGCTACGGTAGTTATATAACGGATAAATTTCTTTAGTAATATTATAGGAATAACGTTTACTTGTTATTTTTACCGTTATACTGCTTTTACATCCTCTAGCCTTTAGATCTCGGTATATTCTTTTCCCTAAAGAGGGTATATCGAAAGCGGCTTTTTAAGGTGGCCCCAGGGGGGTAGGATTATGGCTTTGTTTACGGGAAAAGGCTTTTCCTAAAGGTTTATTAGTATGTACGTTAGTAAGGTTTTTAAAAAGAGAATATTGTAAATAGGTGGAAGGTAACGGGGTTATAGCCGGTATTTGTTACTAAGCCCTTAATAAGCCCTTTATTAGTAAAAAAGAAGACCCCCGGTAAAGAAAATACCCCTTAGAGCGTTTTTCGGATTATTATTACCGCTAACGCTATACCTACCGCTTACGGAATTAACGAGGGTATTATATTTACGCTTAGGAAAGTTAGGGAGGTGGGGGTTTAATTAAAGGCTATAATTGGAAGGCCGACTGCTTAACGGTTTTTATTCCGGAAGGTAGAAAAATCGCTAGATTTTAAGGATTTCGAAATAATAAGGTTAAGGCAAAAAATCGAAGCCCTGGAAGTAAAGGTGGAACGGCTAAAGCTAACGAAACGAAAAAAGGTGGTTTTGGATCCAAATATCCGTTTTGCTACTATTGCTGATATTCGGAAGGCGTAGAGGGATGCGGGGTGGGAGATTAAAGAAGATTTAGAAGCCTTAGAGGGCTTAAAATCGGATTCTGAACCCGAAGACTGTATTATTGTGGGCGTTGGCAGTCGAAAATAAAAAGATTGTGGACAGTTTCATGGTGTTGAGAATGATACAGAATGTTCCAGAACAGGGGGGGGGCCAGAACAGGGGGGGTTAACTTATATAGTAATCAAGTCTACCCCCTATTTCCTAGAAAAAGTGGGGCAAAAGAAACTGAGTCTAGTAGACTGCCGCGTCGACTATAGTTAGGGTTATTGCCGATAAGGTACTAGGGCAGATGAAGCCTTTGTTAAGGTATTTATTAAGGTATTTTCTAATAACGCGGAGCTCTAGTACTAATATAAGTCTTACCTAGTAATTTAGTAATATTTTACTTATTATAATCTTTATTTGGTAATTGAAAGGGTAATAGAGTAGTAGGGTTTTGGTTTCGTTAGGCTGGAATGTTTGGATAAGGTTATAGTATTCTAGTAGTAGTTGTATTTTAATTTTTTCGTTGGTTACAGGTAATTTACTTTATAGATATTTTTTAATATTTTTTTCTTTTATTACTCGGAGTTATAGGGCCTTTTTAATCTAATTTTAAAAGGTACAAAATTATAATTTAATAGGTTCCGCGGGCTTTTTGTTAAAAAGGATAAATTGGAGCGTTATTAACATAGTAATAAAGATAATATTATTAGCGGATTTTAAGTTAAATTGGTTTAATAAAATATTTAGAATTATGTTTATAATAGTGTAAAGGCTAGTAAATAACGTTTTGAAAACTTTTATACCTTTACCTTTTGCTGAAAAAAGGAAAAATATAATGTTAAAAAGGGTAATATCAATTATAAGTATTAGGTTGGGTTTATATAGGGTTATGGTTAGTATTGGGTTAAATTTAGTATAATTTATAACGTAAATAATATAACTATATATAATAAGGGATCCTAATACCTAATTAATAGTTAGATTATGGTAATATAGTTATAATAGGTTAAAAATAGCGTTAGGTCTATTTAGTAATTAGATGTAAAGTAAAAGGCGTTTATCGAATCTTTTTAGGTTATGGTTAAGGAGGTAATATTCCGTAATTATACCGGTTTTAATTCCGTTTATAAGCCTAAAAATCCGGGGGCGGGGAAATTTATAACGGGTAAAATTACGTTATATTAAGTAAATTTTATTAATAAATCCTTAAAAAGAGTATTTTGAATTAATTATAACGTTGGTGTTAATTGGTTGCGTTTTTAAAGTAAAAAATTTAAAAAGGAGAGTAAATATTAAATTTGGGTTTATAAAACGTAAGTATAGGTTTTTATTTTCCTTTTTTTTATAACTTAATTAGGTTTTTAGTAGCGATAATTATTAAAGGTTAGGCTTTTCCCGCGTTAGTAGTACTTGTTACTAATTTATAAAAGTTTGGGGGCCTGTTTGGGTACTTAAACGTCTAGTATTTTAGTTTTTTATAATATATATAGAGGTTATTATCGTAGTGGCGTTACTATTTCTCTTATTAATTACCCCTACCTGAAATTAGCCGCGCTAAGGTCTATAGTATTTAAGTTAGTAGTTAGGGTATTTGTGGTTGGGGTTAGTATAGTACTGTCACGGCACCAAACCAGGGCCGGTTCGGCCCGGAACCAGCAGCTACACGTAACCTCCCCAATACCTAGTATATAGCCTACCTCTCGGGAGCCAGTTCCCTTTAGCTCCCTTCGTATAATAACAAGTCTCTTTCCCCAAACCTAAGGTCGGTACCGTAACAGTTTATTACACTTACCTCTCGGAAGCAATAATCGTTACCAGCCCTTTCTTATCCCAAATCACTCCTCCCGCTAAAACCTACCAAAAAACGGTACCAACCTACTACAAAACCGGAGCGGTAACCCAAAACACACACGAAACCAAACCGCATTACAAATATACCCCCAAAAACAACCTTAATAACCAGACGCCTAGAACCCGCTAGATTTCCAGCTACAAAACCCCTAACAGACCCTTAACCAGCAATAACTGCAGCAACTCCAGCAGCTAATTACTAACGGACTTTACCGGGGTATACTAACGCGTTCTATCCGATTCTACAGCCCGCGCCGGGACCCGCCCAGGACCTACTACACCTCGCCTAACACGTATACTAGCACTACGCTACACCTATAATGGCTAAATTCGGATTTGGGTTCCCCAATCCCAACCTACCCGACTCCGACCCGTTTAGCCCTAACTAAACCGGATCCAAACCGGCTAACCCCAACCCCGACCCAGAAACCCCTAATAAATAATTCCAAAAATTAATAGACGTAAATACCGTCCTTACGAACCAACCCCAACTCCGATACTTACTTAAAAACGTAAAAAACCCCCAAACCGGAACGCCCCTAAACCTAGTATTCTTAACCCGCCACACCCTTAGCAAACCCGATAAATTAATTACCAATTACTTCGTTTTCCTTAATATAATTAATAACGCTATTAATAACCTAACGGCCTATTTATAAACGGAAACTAAGCGAACGAAGGAGGTAAAACGGAAACGAAAGGAATCTAAATAACTAAAAATTAAACTGTAAAACCGTTACAAGGATCTCCAAAAAGTCCTTAGCAACGGGAAAACCCTTACGAAAACCCTAACGTAATAAAAAGATAAAGCTATTAAGCGCGAAGCCGCCCTCCAACTTACTAATAAAAAACTGCAAATACAACTCCAGGAAAGTAAGGAAGTATTAGAATAAACGGAACGCTACCAATAAATACTTAAATATACTACAAATATCTATAAAACCGAAAACGATAACCTCGCCACCCAAAACAATATCTTATATAACTAGATACCCGCCTTTATACCAGGTCTATATATACCCAACTTTACAAAACGGATATTTAATATAAACCTTAACCCCAGTACCCAATAGGGCCCCCCGGTATAAATACCCTTTATTATTGTTTATAAAACGTTACAAACCCGCAGTACTAACCTAAAATACTTTAACAGCCAGACCTCGGACCCAAAACGTTAATAAGAAGAATACGTTAATTAAAAATCTATACTTACGAACAAACTTATACTTAACCAATACGCTTACCCTAACCTACTTAACCGCATCCTATATACCGCCTAACGCCTTACAAATAACGTATACGCTACGATTTAGGATTATATTAACAATATCTTATATAACCTAAATATCCCGGAAATATAACTCTTTAACGACTAAAAGGATATTACAAATACCTCAATACTATCTACATTACATATAACGCCTACGCCCAAGCCCTCTACAACTTCGCCTTACTAATAATAAAAGGCTGGACCTACCCCAATTTTATCTTTACCCTAATCTAACTTGGAAACCTAACTAAGAAAAACAATTGCGAAAAGGTAGAAGTACTCCGCAGTAAAATCGCCAAACCATACTGTAACGTAATTATTAATAATACCGCGCTTCCCGCTATTAATAACTTTAACGTATGGGTAACCCTATTCCGCGGAATCTATAATAATATTTTAAATAATAACTACTGTACCCGAACTGGTACCGTACTAACCCCAATTACGAATACCCCAATTACTAACCCAAATACTATAAACCTTAACGCAGCCGGTTTTAGGCGGGGGTAATTAATAGCGGAGGAATAGCAACGCCGCTGCGATAATAACCTTTATATATACTATAGAAAACTAAAATACTAGACGCCTAAGTGCCTAAGCAGGCCCCCGAACTCCTACGGGTTGGTAATAAATACTACTAACGCGGGAAAAGCCTAACCTCTAATAATCGTTACCGCTAAAGGCCTAATTAGGTTATAAGAAAAAAGGAAAATAAAAACCTATATTTATATTTTATAGAACTAAACCCAATATTTACTCTTCCCTTTAAACTTTCCACTTTAAAAACGCAACTAGCTAACGCTAACGTTATAATTAATTTAAAATACTCTCCTTACGGATTTATTAATAAAACCTACTTAATATAATACAACTTTACCCGTTATAAACTCCCCCGCCCCTAAATCCTTTAACTTACGAATAAAATCGAAACCGGTATAGTTACAGAATATTACCTCCTTAACTATAACTTAAAAGGATTCTATAAATACCTCTCACTTTACATCTAGCTATTAAATAAACCTAATACTATCCTTAGCCTACTATAACTACGCTACTATAACCCAACTATTAACTAGGTATTAAGATCCCTTACTATATACAGCTATACCATTTACATTATAAATTATACCGGACCCAACCCGGTATTAACCCCAACCCTATATAAACCCAACTTAGTACCTATAACCAATATCGCCCTTTTTAACGCCGTATCTTTCCTCTTTTCGGTAAAAGGCAAAGGTACGGAAGTTTTTAAAACATTATTCGCCGCCCTTTACGCTATTACAAATATAACCCCAAATACTTTACTAAACTAATTTAACCTAAAATCTGCTAATAATATTATCCTCGTTACTACGTTAATAACGCTCCAATCCATCCTTTTTAATAAAAAGCCCGCGGAACTTATTAAGTTACGACTTCGTACCTTTTAAAACTAGATTAAAAAGGCCCTATAGCTTCGAATAGTAAAAGAAGAGGATATTAAAAAATATTTGTAAAATAAATTACCTATAACTAACGAAAAGATTAAAGTATAACTACTACTAGAATACTACAACTTTATTTAGGTATTCCAGCCCAGCAAAGCCGAAACCCTACCGCCCTACCGTCCCTTTAACCACCAAATAAAAATTATAGTAGGTAAAATACTACTAAATTACTAAACGAGACCTATATTAGTACCGGAACTCCGTATTATTAGAAAATACCTTAACGAATACCTTAATAAGGGCTTTATCCGCCCCAGTACCTTATCGGTAACGGCTCCCGTCCTCCTTATTAGGAAACCGGGGGGGGGGATTAGAATTTACGTAAATTATTATAGACTAAATAATATTATAGTTAAAAACAAATACCCCATACTACTTATCCGCGAAACGTTAGATTTACTTAGCCGCGCTAAATATTATACTAAACTAAACATTACCGCGGCGTTTAACCAGCTACGTATCGCACCCGGAGACGAATGGAAAACAGCGTTTATCACCAGATTCGGCCTCTACGAATACCTTGTAGCAAACTTCGGTATAATAGGGGCACCTAGCTCTTTTTAATACTATATAAACTATATACTATTTAATATACTTAATAAATTCGTTACAGCCTACTTAAATAATATCCTTATCTTTAGCAAAATATAAACGGAATACCGCAGGTACGTACGGAAAGTAATATAGCGACTTATTAAAACAAAACTTACTATTGATATTAGGAAGTATAAATTCGGGGTATAGGAGACTAAATACCTTAGCCTTATTATTAATACCTCTAGTATTAAAATAGACCCCGAAAAAATCAGCGTTATTATTAGTTAAAAGCCCCCCGAAATACTAAAGGACCTCCAACGCTTCGTAGGCTTTATAAACTTCTACCAACAATTTATTAGAAACTTCTTAAAAATCGTATAACTACTAACCAGCTTTATAAGTAACGAGAAGTAACCAGGGGCACTTTTGGACGAAGTACTTTAAGTATTTTATAAGTTAAAAACTACCTTCGTCTCGGTACTGATCCTAAACTACTTTGATCCCGAAAGGCGAATAGTTATAAAAGTCAACACTTCCGACTGGGCATCCAGAGGAGTTCTCTCCCAGTATAACGAAACCGGAGAACTCCACCCCGTCGCGTTCTTTTTAGCCAAATATACACCCGCGGAGTATAACTACGAGATTTACAATAAGGAATTAATAACCATTGTTAAGGCATTTAAAAAATAAAAACCAGAACTATAGGGCCTTAAGGACGTAACTAAAGTAGTTACGGATTATAAAAACCTTAAATACTTTACTATTACTAAGCTCCTAAACTAGCGTTAAATCCGCTAATTAAAATTCCTCTCCGATTTTTAATTCCAAATTACCTATAGGCTGGGCAAAAAAGTTATAATACCCGACGTACTTATACGTATACTAGGCGATACCCCCAAAACCTTTAATACTATTAACGACTAAATTGTAAATAAACTCCGCACCCTCCTGCCCCCGTTCCTTTAATAACTCGGTACTAACCCAAACCCCCCCCTTAAATTACTTACCCTTAATATATCCCGCTATATCGACAAGTATATTGATACAGTATATAAGTCCTCCAATATAGTAAAAATAATCCAGGCTGCTATTAAGGACCCCGATTGTAAAAAATTCCCCAAACTAATTAAATAAGAGTTTAAAGTGGCTATAGCCGACTATATAGTAGTCCAAGGGAAGGTCTACTACTGTAATAGGCTCTATATCCCCCCAATCGACGATATTTAATTCCAAATCCTCTACTAAAACCATACCGTAATACCTATGGGTTACCCCAGCCGCTTTAAAATATATAATATCCTACGTAAATTATACTTTTGGCTACGGATATCCCGTAATACTACTACCTTTATTAAAAGCTGTAACTTATACGTTAAAATTAAAAGCTTTAAAACCAACCCGCTTGGATTCCTAAATCCGCTTTTAATACCCTTCCGGCCTTAAATTAATATCTCCGTAAATTATATCGGACCACTCCCCCCTTATAAATATAAGGGATTTAAATTTACCTACGTACTAATTATAATTAATTAATTTACAAAAATACGCTACTTTATCCTTATACCGGATATAATAGTAAAGGAACTTGCAAATACCTTCGTCTCGGATATATACCGGTTTTACGGCGTATTATAATTTATAATCTCTAATAAAGGTATATAATTTATTTCTACCTTTTAAAAAGAACTTAACCGAAGGATAGGCACCACCTTAAAAGCCTTAATAGCGTTTTATCCTTAAATTAATAACTAAATAAAAATCTTTAACGTAGAATTAATATAATACTTAAAATCCTTTTATTCCTTTTACTAAAATAATTAGGCTAGCTGGTTACTACTTACCAAATTTGCTACTAATAATTAAACCTCTAAAACTACTAGCCTTTCCCCCTTCTTCGCCAATTACAAATAGCACCCCGTTATAAAAACGGAACCTACTTATAACCCAATTACCGCTAAAACCCCTTAGTAGTAACGGGAATTTCTAAACGCTATTAATATTACTAACCGGATCCAACGGGTTTACAAACGAGTACGTACTTTTATAGCCAAAGCCCAAAAACGTTACGTAGATTACGCAAATAGGTACCAATCCGACGCTAGGATATTTTAAAAAGGGGACCTAATCTAGGTTAATACTAAAAACCTTAAAACTAAATACCCCTTAGAAAAACTTAACGATAAGTAGCAAGGCCTATATAAGATTATCTTAATTTACCCCAGGGCAGTAACCCTAGACCTACCTAAAAAATCCAGGCTCTTCCCTACCTTTTACACCTCTTTTATTAAATATTATCAAATTGGCCTCCAGGGATAAGAGGTTATTAATAAGGTATATAACTGCTGCGCTGTAGGCGTAATAGTAGCAATTAGCCCCTAAAATAAGGATAAAATAAAGAATAAGGACGAATAGTACTTTAATAAAATCTTTAGCTTACGTAATATTATTAAAGGGCTGGAATATAAGGTAGAGTAGCTACTATACTAACCTACCTAAGAACCAGCGGAAAACCTCCGCGGGTATAATAGCGATATTTAAAACTTCTATAACTAAAACCCTACCAAGCTAGGACCCCCGGCCTAATTTACGAGTAATATAGTATAAGTATAGCCTAATAATATAGAATAACCAAAATACCAGGGACGCCTTCGGAAACGGAAAACCGATACTAATCCTACTACGTTAGTAGACCATTAATAAATATATATTAAATACCTAACGGGAAATACTAGAATAGAGTTACACCTTCGATTATTTTAAGTACCCAATTAAAATTACAAGTACGTAGGGAGGAACCTAGAGCAAAAGGAACCCCCTTAAATATAATTACAACTAAATTACTACTAAACCTACCGTATTTAAAACTCGTACGGACGTAAAATTATAAAATCTACCTTATTTAGGGAAACGGGAGTAGCTTTATTACCCTTTAGGTTTAAAATAGCCTTTATTTATCCCGAAAAAATAAATTAAGCAATTACTAGCCGCGTATAACCTTCGTTTCCAGGTAGTAAGCGGAACGTTACCTTATCGTTTTAAATACGCTTAATTCGAAGCCGAATAGCCTTAGGCGTAATATAGGCTGTAGCTAAATAGGGGAATATCGTCGTATAAATAAAATAACGCTACTTAATTAGGGCTACCTAAGCTTCCTAAAACTCCTTTGGATAATTAGCGAATTAGGACCGGATTATATAAAAATAAAAACGGATATATACCTAAGTATTCTTCTTCGTACTAGTAAAATTATAAAATAAGCGATAATTAAACTTAACCCTAAGTTACGTACCTATAAACGTTTTTAGGGTAATACTGATAATTAGACGGGATTTAGCCGGCTAAACGTAGTTACTATTATTATCTTTTTCCCATACTATAAGTTTAGCCTACCGAAAAAACTGGAAAAACTCGCGGAAGTTACAAATTAGGTTCGTATTTGGCTAAAGGGTAATTAGTAACCGAAGTACTATAAAATTAAGGGATATATATAATTAAGTAAACCTACTTACAGTTACAATACTAGTCGTAACTCTTTGATATAGCAGAAGTATAATTATAATACAAAATTATAAACTTCCTATTAATTAGCGGAACCTAAGTATCTTAAATAATACGTAGGTAATATAAGTAGAAGTGCTCTTTTATAAGGATAAGGTCCTTAAGCTCCTTGCGGATAGCTTACGAAGCGTTAGCGAAACGTAAGGGAATAGGAAACGAAAAATCCACTTACCTTATTAACGGCCTTAACCGTATACGTACTGTAACCCTTAGGGGTCGACGGTATAATTAGCTTAGGTATTTTCGGTATTTTAAATAACTAAATAAGGAAATAGGAGATAAAAACGAAACGAGGGTAAAAGTATAACGGAATACGAGGGGTACGTACGCGGAATAAAAACCAGCGTAAAAAAATTAAAGGAAGCGTAGAAGAGGAAATTTCCTAAAACGAGGCGTAGGGATTACAAAAGTATCCGCCGCTATTTAAGGAAGGTACGTAGCAAAGCGTTACGTGGGGTAACCCGAATTAGAAACGGAAGGTATACAAATTATATTAGAATAGAGTAGGGCCTGGCGTAGGAATATCCCGGGCCGGGCTGAACTTTAGAGGTAGTTAAGGGCAATTGCCGTTTGGAGCCCGGGGTACTATTACGGCACCAAACCGGGGCCGGTTCGGCCCGGAACCAGCAGCTATACGTAACCTCCCCAACACCCAGTATATAGCCTACCTCTCGGGAGCCAGTTCCCTTTGGCTCCCTTCGTGCAATAACAAGTCTCTTTCCCCAGACCTGAGGTTGGCACCGTGACAAGTACCAGTTTGGGTACGGTAATTATTATTCGAGATATTATTGTAGATTCCGCGGAATAGGGTTACTTATACGTTGAAGTTGTTAATAGCGGGAAATGTAGTATTATTAATAGTTGCGTTGTGGTATAATTTAGTGATTTTGCTATAAAATACTTTTACCTTTTCGTAATTATTTTTTTTAATTAGGTTTCTGCATTAGATTAGGGTAAAAATAAAATTAAAATAGGTTCGGCCTTTTATTATTAGTAAGGCGAAGTTACGGAGGGTTTGGGCGTAAATATTATATATAATATAAATAGTATTAAGGTATTTTCTAACGTTTTTTTAGTTATCAAAAAGCTATATTTTCGGGATATTTGGGTTGTATAAGATATTATTAATATAATTCTAAATTATAGCGTATATATCGCCTGTAAGGCGTTAGGTGGTATATAGGATACGGTTAAATAGGTTAGGGTAGGTATATTGGTTAAGTATAAGTTTGTTTATAAGTATGGATTTTTAATTAACGTATTTTTTTTATCGACGTTTCGGGTTTGAGGTCTGGTTGTTGAAGTATTTTAGGTTGGTATTGCGGATTTAGTGTTTCGTAAACGATAATGGAGGGTATTTATACTAGGGGGCCTTGTTGGGTGCTGGGGTTAAGGTTTATATTGGATATTCGTTTTGTAAAGTTGGGTATTTATAGACCTAGTATAAAGGTGGGTGTTTGGTTATATAAGATATTGTTTTAAGTGGTGAGGTTATTATTATCGGTTTTATAGATATTTATAGTATATTTAAGTATTTATTAGTAGCGTTTCGTTTATTTTAATACTTTTTTATTTTCTTAGAGTTATATTTACAATTTTTTATTAATAAGTTAAAGGGTAGTTTTACGTTTAATAACCTCGTTTTTTTATTACGTTAGGATTTTTGTAAGGGTTTTCCCGTTATTAAGGACTTTTTGGAAATCTTTATAACAGTTTTATAATTTAATTTTTAATTATTTGAATTCCTTTCGTTTTTATTTTACCTTTTTAATCTACTTAATTCTTATTTATATATGGGTTATTAAATTATTAATAACGTTATTAATTATATATATTGTCTTACTCCGTGCGTAGGGTGGGTGCCACCCACCGGCCCTAATGGCCAAGCGGAACTTCTAATCGATACTATCTAGGTGGAAAACGCTGCGCCTGCGTTGCGAGGTATCCAGTCATAACGTTATTAATTATATTAAGGAAAACGAGGTAATTAGTAATTAATTTATTGGGTTCGCTAAAGGTATAGTGGGTTCGGAATACTAGGTTTAGGGGCGTTTTAATTTGGGGGTCCTTTATATTTTTAAGTAAGTATTGGAATTAGGATTGGTTCGTAAAAATGGTATTTACGTTTACTAATTTTTGGAATTATGTATTGGGGGTTTCTGAGTTAGGGTCGGGGTTAGCTGGTTTGGATTTAATTTAATTGGGGCTAAATAAGTTAGAGTTGGGTGGGTTGGGATTAGGGAACCTAAATTTAAATTTAGCTATTATAAGTATAGTATGGTATTAGTATACGTATTAGGCGAGGCGTAGTGGGTTTTGGGCGGGTTTAGGCACGGGTTATAAAATTGGATGGAGCGCGTTAATATACCCTGGTAGAATCCGTTAGTAATTAGTTGCTGAAGTTACTATAATTATTATTAGCTAAGGGTTTGTTGGGGGTTGGGGGGGTTTTGTAGCTGGAAATCTAGCGGGTTCTGGGCGTTTAGTTATTAAGGTTGTCTTTAGGGGTATATTCGTAATGCGGTCTGGTTTTGTATATATTTTGGGTTACTGTTCCGGTTTTATAGTAGGTTGGTACTGTTTTGTAATAGGTTTTAGCAGGAGGAGTAATCTGGGATAGGAAAGGGCTGGTAACGATTACTGCTCCCAAAAGGTAGGTATAATAAACTGTTACGGTGCCGACCTTAGGTCTGGGGAAAGAGACTTATTATTATACGAAGGGAGCCAAAGGGAACTGGCTCCCGAGAGGTAGGCTATATACTGGGTGCTGGGGAGGTCACGTGTAGCTGCTGGTTCCGGGCCGAACCGGCCCCAGTTTGGTGCCGTGACAAAAAAAGTCATCGGATCCTACTCCTAAAGGTTACAACGGATCCTACCCCCTGTGGGGCTGTGGGACCATACAAATTTCAACGGATGCTACTAGCATCCGTTGCGGATTAGAGGATAAGGTGGAGGTGGTCAAGGTAGGGACTCTAAAGTTGTGGCACTAGCATTTATTTTATCAAATATCCTATACTAATACATGGGGTCGCAGCTGTCTATTGTAGGCCATGTCAGCTTAAACACGAAAATCCTATTTGGCATATACGAAACGGTTGATATATAGTCCGAAATCGAAGTTCTACAAGCGTGGATGGACACGCACACCCCTGGGATGCAGAATTACACTAGCGGATGCCACTACGGTCTCAACGGTGTGTTTCATGCAGGGTGCGAGTGATGGGACCTGACGGTGGGGGACCATTGTTGCGATATAAGGTTATATGAAGGGGAAAAGCAATGGTTATCGCGCTTCAAGCAGGTTGCCTTCTTACCAAAGCTTTTCAATAGCCTGGACATCGCACAGTCCGGGGATATATTGCCTTTCCACATGATCTATACGCAGCGGTAAGTATTCTGCCGTGCTTAGAAAGTGAGCAGATAGACTTATTACTCTACAGAGACCTTCAAGAAAAGATTAACATATCTGTCAAAAGGAAGGGGTCTTCCTTGGGGTTGAACTCATGGGATCTAGTCAGCTTGTGTAAGGATGCCTGGCACAGCCAGGAATCCAACCGCTGAGCCACCGTACAAATCGTAAGCTAGTTCATACAATAAATCTATAAAGGAAAGCTTTCTGGCTCTGCCAGAAAGCCAGAGAAGAAGAATAACAACGATCAAGCTCACTCATCACAACCACAATACAACCTGTTCAAAACCACATAGATAAAAGGTGCCGTGCTTCTGACAATATCTTCTCATTCCTCAAATGCCCTCAGTACTAGTTTTTATGAGCTTAGAATTGTGGGGGACTGCTCTGGAATGTTTGACCCCAGCAGTGTAGTGATTCCCATCACTGCAACGGCCTTCTTTCTCGTCGTCATAAGCACAAGGCTTATCTATGGGGACTAGGGGACGGCATGGACAGCGGCAGGTTCGCTTGCGGCGTTTGCAGCGGTTGTATTAGCGTGGATACAGATGGCGATTAATCGCTAATTCCTTCGGTACTGTAGACGATTCTCTTTCCAAGTCTATAAAATTGGGCGCGCAGTCCTCGATTTGGCCATAGTTGTGAGAAACACTGTACCGAAAAGCACGGTGGCGGCAGAGAAGAGGTTGGAACAGTTGAGTGAGGCGACTGTTAGGGATATAGAAATCCGGGGCTGGTGAAGGAAAAGGAAGAAAAGAAAGAAAAAATTCTGGCGTTGAAGAACTTACGACGTGAATGAAACACCTCCCTGAGATAACATCAGTAACAAGGGGTATTGGGTAATTCCGTCGGCCTTTCTTATTGGCCGGCGCAACCCCAAGACGTATCCCCAGGCGCAATCCACTAACCTTTTTCCCCGAAAGCACGCAAACTTAGGGTTAGGGTTAAAGCACGCGAGAGCACTAAGATTTCATCTGAAACACACTGACAAGTATTTGTAGGGCTTACTTATAGGTAGGCGGCGGGATGGGGCATAGAAGACGCAAACTGCTTACGGTTTGCCTAAAGAGCCTTAAGGAACAAAACTAAGCGTCAAGGTGAAATTAAAGATATTAGATTATTTACTACAAAACTTCATCGATCCGATTATAGCGAAAGAGTTGCTTTTTACTGGCTGACATTTGGGCGGGTCATAAATGCCGGGGCCAAGGTCCCCTGGTAGCACACACGATGCAGATCTTCAACAAGGTTAAAAGTGGGGGGAAATCTGGTAAGAACCGGGAAATCTGACATAAAATTTAACAAACCCTGACGTTATTTGAATTTCTTTCCAACTATTGCGCTGTCTGCAACTACGTCCTCTGCTACTCCAGCTTATAGACATACGGCCGAATCGCTTCGATTTTCAGTGCGAGGAGGGGGCCGATGAGCTGAAGTTCATTCACAACATTCCCATTGATCTCGTCAGCCTCGAAGCCCTAGCCGCACAAAGAGACGGCAAGTACGGAAGTCTATTTCTCGCCGCGGTACGGCCTATTCTCAAAGAGCATGAATCGGCATGTCGTGCGGCCTCGAAACGATTTTGCGAGAATTGCGGTCAGCCCTCAGTGGGTGACATGTAGGCGTTTCCTTTTCGACAGCACCCCGTCTGAGACTCTCCCTAGGCGAGATAAACTCTAAGCTAATGGAGAAAGTGCTCCTTCAGAAACCCTAAAACTGGCTCTACCAACACCACCGTTACCACGGCTGCCGGCGTCGAGCTTCTCTCAAACCCGCATCGGCACCGTCCTCATCAACCTCTCGACGACACCTTGTGCTCTCTTCCTGGTCAGCATCATCTACCACCTACTTCTAGGACTGAATAATCCCGAACTGGATAGTCGCCCGGAACGAGATGGTCTTCTAGCACAAGATGGTCGTCTTGAGCTTGATAGTCGTCATGAATGAAATGATCATCTTGAGCAGGACAGTCGCCTGGGACGAGATGATTGTCTGGCATATGATGGTCGTCAAGCGTGAGATGGTCACCTTCAATGGGATAGTCGTTCAGAACAGGATGGTCGCCAAGAAAATAGTCGTCCAGAATAAAATGATCATCTTGAACAGGACAGTTGCCTGGAACGACATGATTGTCTGGCATATGATGGTCGTCAAGCGTGAGATGATCACCTTGAATATGATAGTCGTCCAGAACACAATGGTCGTTCAGAGCAGGATGGTCATCCAGAACGGGATAGTCTTCTAACATAAGATAGTCGTCCAGAATGAAATGATCATCTTGAGCAGGCCAATCACCTTGAACGAGATGGTTGTCTGGCATATGATGGTCGTCAAGCATGAAATGGTCATCTTGAATAGAATAGTCGCTCAGAACAGGATGGTTATCCAGTATAAGATCGTTGTCTGGAATGAATTGATAATCTTGAACGGGACAGTCGCCTAGAACGAGATGGTTTTCTGGCATAAGATGATCGCCGTGAAGGGGATCGTCGTCAAGCGCGAGATGCTCAGCCTGAACAGGATCGTCGCCCAGAACGGAATGGTTTTGGGGGTTATCTCCATACTTCTGGAGGTACCTCAGAACAGCATGGTGACCACCTTTTGAAGCCAGCTCCATTGCTCTCTTGTAGTGGACCTTCCCTTCTCCGTATATGTCAACGTTGGCATTTAGGAGTAGTTGAATTAAGTCGATGCGACCATGTTCTGCAGCCCCTTCTAACGCCGTTCTACCGTACTCTGCAGCACCGGGTGCGTTGACATTCGCCCGGTTCTTCAGGAGTTTCAAAGCAATGCCGAAGTAGCCCTTTATTGAAGCTGCTTGCAAGGCCGTCACTCCTGAGAAAGCAGCCGCGGGTATGTTAACGTCAGCATTGGCATCGAGAAGGCATTCAACCAATTCGAGATTGCCTCTCTCTGCTGCGACCTGGAGTGCTGTCCTTCCGCACTTATAAGCTGGCGGGCCGTTCACATCAGCCCCGGCTCTGAGAAGGAGCCGGACCATCTCGATATTGTCCTGAGTTGCTGCTGCTTGAAGCGCTGTCCTCCCATCTTGATATGCTGGCATAGCATTCACATGTGCCCCAGCATCAAGAAGAAACTGAGCCATCTCAATGTTCCCTTCCCCCGCCGCTGCTTGAAGTGCTGTCCTCCCTTCCTCATGCAGCGGAGCATTTACATCTGCCCCAGCCTTAAGCAAGAGTTGAACCAGCTCGATGTTGCTGTTTCCGGCAGCTACTTCAAGAGCTGTTGCAGAGCTATGCGCACGCGGACTTCTAGCATCAAGGTGCGCTCCGGCCTTAAGAAGAAGTTTGACGAGCTGTATATGACCTCTACGGGACGCAACCATAAGTGCTGTGGCATGTCCTGGGGCATTGACGTCGGCTCCCGCTCTGAGAAGGATCGAGACCAGTTCGATGTCGCCAGAAGATGTCGCCATTTGGATTGCTGTCCCCTCTTCAGCGTGTCCATTGGCATTGACATCCGCTTTTTTGTCAAGAAAGAGCTTGACAAGTCCGGTACTGCCTGCAGCTACTGCAGCTTGAATTGGTGTTTGTCCACCTAGGTCTGATGGCAGTGCGTGAACGTCTGCCCCCGCCTCGAGAAGAAGCTCAACCATTTTGATGTTGCCTTCCGAAGCTGCAGCTTGAAGTGCTGTCAATCCAAATTCTTCAGCTGGCAAAGCATTAACATCAGCCTCGGCTCTGAGAAGGAGCTGTACCATCTCGATGTTGTCCTGAGTTGCTGCTGCTTGAAGCGCTGTCCTCCCATGTTGATATGCTGGCAGAGCATCCACATCTGCCCCAGCGTCAAGAAGGAGCTGGACTATCTGAATGTTCCCTTTCTCTGCTGCGGCTTGAAGTGCTGTTCTCCCATTGGAATATGCGGGCATGTCGTCCACACCTGCCCCAGCGTCAAGCAAAAGCTGAACCATCTCGATGTTGTCTTGCCCCGCTGCTGCTTGAAGTGCTGTTCTCCCAGATATATCTGCTGGCGATTCATCAACATCCGCCCCAGCGTCAAGCAAAAGCCGAACCATCTCGATGTTGTCCTTCCCCGCAGCTGCTTGAAGTGCCGTAGTCCCTTCCTGCTGAGCCGCGGGAGCGTAGATATCAGCTCCAAATTCCAGAAGACACTGGACGACCTCGGTTTTCCCACTCTTTGCAGCAGCCTGAAGCGCTGTTTCGCCAGCTTCCTCGTCTCCTGGGTCATTCACATCAGCTCCAGCCTCAAGAAGAAACTTGACAAGCTTGATATCTCCCCTTCTTGCTGCGGATTGGAGCGCTGTGCTTCCCCCACAGGCGACTACAGGAGCATTGACATCGACTCCAGCTTCAATCAGAATTCGTGCCAACTCAATGCTCCCTTTACTGACGACGTAGACAAGAGGATGTTCCCTATACTTCCCTACTATTTTGTGAGGCTTTATCCCATATCTTAGCCCCACCTGGACGGCTTCCACGTCCAGAGACAGAATAGCGTAACTGAAAAGCTGCTCGGCCAAGGCTTCAACTGTTGGTGTTTTGTTCGACAGCAGAGTCTCAAGGATCCGCAAATTTCCTATTCCTAGCAAAGTTGAGAATAATGTGTTCCGAACGTCATCGCCAAGAATATTGTTCGACAGCAGATACACAAGAACACTAAGGTAAGGGGTGGCCGGACCTATTTCGGCGAGCCGAGGAGACTCCTCTATAGATCCGTTGCTGTCGTCGATTAGCTCTGGAACTATTGCTCGTAGATATGAATGTAGATTTCTGGTCTTGTAGCCTGGATGCGTGTTTTTGGCGGTCCAACTGGACAGAGCAGACAACAACCTGTCTGAAGGGCTCTCCGTCATGCTCGGTTCGTAGACTGAATAGATGGTGTTCGCTATTAAAGCTAGATCTAGAACGACTATTCCAGTGTCAGAATAAAGTTGTAAGATGACGGAGGCAAACTAACTCTTAAGCCCAAGTGATGTCTGGAATTGCTGCCAGGGGAGATTGTGTGACAGACCAATGTGCACTAAGGAGGGTGGTGTAGTGATGTAGACGTCATCAGGCGTTCTGGGATCTGGAATTGTAGAAATATCAGGATCGATTTCATGAAATCCCAGGACATGATTCTTATACCTTGGTAATTATTGCTTTGGAAAGCAGGCAGATCGTATCTTGATAGTTCCTTCCGGATGGTTGCCTCAGAGACTTTTCTACCTCTGATGTATACACTGTAACCCTTGCCGTCCAGCTTTTGCAACGTGATGCGACGCCCTATGTATTTCCATACATCTCCGGCACGTCGCGTACGCTTGCGGAATTTCCACTTTTGAAGTTGGCGCTCATATGCCGTCTTACTGTCGTTGGGTCAGATCTAATCCAGCCTCGAAACGTGGGTGGAAGCAGAACCTTGCCGAGAAACCGTGATTTTTCGCCATGTACTCCATAACTTCCTCCAACTTCATGTTTTTCTCAAGAAAGTATTTTCGTATTCTCTCCTTTTGAGGCTCCCATCGGTCCGCCATAGTTGGAAACAGGGCTGTCTTGTGTGATGATGGAATGTATGAAATGCTTAGGTGAACTGTCAGGATTTCTCGGGTGAAAGGAAAAATTTTGCTGATTGCGGACAACAAGACGCAAAAGAATGAAGCGCGGGATCTTATTGGCTGTTTCCAAACCCCTCAGTCAGCCGCACATTGGTTCAAGAGTCAACCCTGTGTCTTTCACAATCGCCATTGATTGGTCACACCCAAACCCTTCCCGTTTTAGCTTTGAGCGCCACCTAAAGCACGGACTTGGCTGTATTCGCTGATACCCAAACCTTCACGATCATCCAGGGCATTATGTTCAAATCATCCCGATTGGTTCCTTCCCCAACCGTCATGGGGCAATGCGGACATTGAAATCTACTAGCAAATAGCACTCCTACTTCATGATGACCATTGAGGGTGAGTATATAAGTTTGGTGGCTATTATTGTGTCCAAACATTCTTGAGATCTACAACCACAATGGAGCTTTCAGTAGAAGGTACTGTGGGAATTATTGCCATCATCGTTTCCATACCATCAGCATTAGCCGTTATCTGGAAGACGTTTTGCAACAGACGACCAATACATGGTAAATGATCTCAATCACAGTATCTACGATAGTTTAGCTGACTGATTAGTAAAGATGTCCTCTCTCAACGAGAAAATCATGATATCATTCGGAAATTTCCAGGTGTTGGAAATTCCATTGACGTGGAGATGGGGCAGATGTTAGACATGCCTTGTTGCAGATGCTTGGTGCATACCGCCAATTGTTGGTACTATCTCAGTTCTTCACTGGCTGAACAATAGATGACTGATGCTTAGACTGCGGACATGAAGTCTCACTGCTTCAGCAACCTCATCGACATTATTTGAGGCACGGAAGAATGAATGGTATGGCTCAGGATACCATATTCCATATTTTCATTACCCAACCTCGAATTCCTGCTGCAGTATCCCCTCCTCCTGGCGATGGCGTTCTATCGCCTCCTCTTACAGTACCCTCTCCGATATACAGCTACGATCCTCCGGTCGCCATCTTTACCGACGAATGTCCTCGTTGCCTTTGTCGTCCCAGAGCGGCCTCACACTGACGGCGCTCCGCCTACGACGGTGTTGGTGGTATTTGTATCCGGAGATCTAGGTCGTAGTGATAGTAACACCTAACGAATTCACGGGGCTTCTTGACTCAATATTTACATACTAGGAATGAAAAGCGGTTGCCTTTGTCTCTTCATTTGTCTTGTTCTCCTGGCTCCTGCCGGCAGAACGCATAGTATGGGAAGTGATTCAGCTCGGCGCTGCTTTTCCAGCCTGAAGAGGCTTTTGAACGAAACGGCAGATTTCCTTCACCAAGCAAACCGACCGCCAACAAACGCTTTTCCCACCCTCATCACCAAGACCACATACGCCACCCTCTCAATTCCAAGGTAAGAATTCGCCTACTTGCATCTTATCTCTTTCACTTTACCTCATTACCATTTCCATTTCTTCCCCGGCCATCTGCTCTTCCCGCCCCTCTCTCCTTGTCAATAGGTATCTTCAATCATCATACCAAACCCTCTACACTCACCTTCCCGCGCTCTATTCATATCCTCGAGTTGCACACGCGTACTACGACTTCCCAGCAGTATCCCAGCAGACATGGACACTCTGCGGAATCTTCTCATACCAAGCCGCACCTGCGCACAGCATGCACCACGGCTGTGAAGGGCACTCATGACAACGGTGGGGCCATTCACGCTCGGCATCCCGACTTTGGCGCCTGGCTTCACTCTATCCCCTCTGATCGACCACCAGTCTACCACGGAGTGTCAGTTCAGCTTGGCCTTATTGCTGGCAGCATCTGGTGACAACTTGATAGCTGTACAGCACCGGCCCGGCAGCCATGGGCGTTTCTGAAGTTACAAAGCGAAGGAAGGAGGTGAAGGAAGGCGATAGAGGCTCGCCATCAGCCGTGGAATACAAACGTTCAGCGCGCAGTTGTGAGGGCTTGTGAGAGTGTTTGGATCACTAGGTCGGAGGAGGTGGGAGGGAAGAAGAAGGTTGAAGGCAGGCAGGTACGCGTGCGTTCAGATGCGGGCCGAATGTTCAGTGGGTATCCACTCCATTGTTTGCCACTTAATGGGCGGAGAGACGGCATAGAAGGCTATCGTTAAGTTTCGATAGGTGTGCATATGAGTCGCTTTTGGGTTGATCGCAGATAGCATGTTAATGCTTACATAGGTAATACCGGAGGCGCACTGTGCAAGAGTGACTCGTAATCGCGATTCAGGAGACCTCGCGTAAGATCCGCGGGAGTTCGCGACGCGGCGGGTGGCCGCATTAGACATGACGTCCGTGTTTCGCCGACTAGAGAGCCAATAATATCGCCCGTCGACGACCCCACATGCGCTTCCAAAAGTGACCGGCAAATATCGGACGCCAGCACCATTCGCACACAGGAGACGCAAACCGCTTGCGGTTTGCCCAAAAGAGCCTTGAGGGACCAAGCTAGATGACAAAGTTGAAGACGTTGAACTGTTTGTCGCAAAACCTTCGCGGTTCCGGTTGCAGCAAAGGAGTTGCTTTTTTACTGGCTGGCTTGGGCAGGTTTCAGGAATACCGGAGCCAGGGTACCCTGTTGGCACACGCGATGCAGATCTCCAACAAGGGTTGAAAGTGGGGGAATAATGGTGGAAATATATGATCTGTACGTTCCAAAACTCTATGTGGATTTCTTTTCAGTTATCGTGCTGTCTGTGACTGCGTCCTCTGCTGCTCCATCTCATGGACACACGGCCGATTCGCTTCGAGTTTCAGTGCGAGGGAGGGGCCGATGAGCCGAAGTTCATCCACAACATTCCAATTGATCTCGTCAACGCCCAAGCCCTAGCCGCACAAAGAGATGGCAGGTACGGAAGTCTGTTTCTCGCCGCGATACGGCCTATTCTCAAAGAGCATGAAGCGGCATGTCTCGCCACTTGCGAGAATTGCTGTCAGCCCTAAGTAGGCGTCTTGCAGATGCCTATGTCTTGGCTCCACTACGCGGAGGATCTCTTTGTTGTATGAACTTCGCTGAGGAGGACGAATGTTATCCTAGGAGGTACGTAATACATGCGAGAGCGGCGAGTTGGAGAAACGGAGGGATCGATGTCAGGTAGAGCTTGTCAGGAGCACGGCACCTTATCTATGTGGGTTTTTCAGAACAGGTTGTATTGTGATTGTGATGAGTGAGCTTGATTTGTGATTGTTCTCTGGCTTTCTGGCAGAGCCAGAAAGCCCTCCTTTATAGACCTGCATGAACCAGCTTACAATTTGTACAATGGCTCAGCGGTTGGATTCCTGGCTGTGCCAGGCATCTTCACACAAGCTGACTAGATCCCATGGGTTCAACCCCAAGGAAGACCCCTTCCTTTTGACAGAGCTAAGCGCTAACGGAGAATCTGTCTAAAACAAGGCCGTAATACAGTACCTTACTCTCTTTATTCCGTAGTAATTATTTCTTGGCGAAAACGTTGGTAACATTAACGAGATTTGGGAAGGAAAGAGACTACTGTCAAAAGGAAGGGGTCTTCCTTGGGGTTGAACCCATGGGATCTAGTCAGCTTGTGTGAGGATGCCAGGCACAGCCAGGAATCCAACCGCTGAGCCACCGTACAAATCGTAAGCTGGTTCATGCAATAGATCTATAAAGGAAGGCTTTCTGGCTCTGCCAGAAAGCCAGAGAAGAACAAGCATCACAACGATCAAGCTCACTCATCACAACCACAATACAACCTGTTCAAAACCACATAGATAAAAGGTGCCGTGCTTTTGACAACTACACCTATCGCTACGGATCTAATTCCTGGTAAATAATATCCAGCTCCTCCACTAGTTTGCTAAAGACGTAAAAAGTGATACTAAATAATAGGCGGCCTTATCCGGCGAAGGCGATGTAACTACCGATGGAATTAAGCAGGACGCAACTGAAAGAGACAATATACCGAGGACGGGATACTAACCCAATAGCATTGGTATTATAATATACCTACTTAATATGCTAAAAAATACTATAATTAGTGTTGAAATTACAGCCCAGATGCCCTGTAACTACAGCACCTTTGGGTGCTGTAGTCTGGTTGATCTACTGCCCTGGGAGTGCTGTCGACTGCACTATGGCGAAGTGCAGCCACCACAACCATGAGGAGTTGTTGTTGTGGTCCGGGGGGGCTGCCAAGCCCCCTGGACCCACTGGAACCCGCTGGAACCCACTAGATTCGACAGGGGGTTCCGGGGGCTCTACTACTTGTAGGCCAAGCCTATAGGAGTAGGCCCTAAGCACCATTCCTTCTGTAGTATAGTCTTTTCTTCTGCGTCTCAGGGCCCTCACCCCCTGTAAGATTGACCCACACCCACTGAGGGCCCTATAAAGAACTATCTCCTTTCTTGTGCCTTTGTCACTTGATTCTTTTCCTTTCTTTTACCTTAAGCAAGATAGTTTATATATAGCCTTCAGGCAACCTTTTGACCACTGTGACTTCCGTGCAAAGCCCACCGTAGTCACCCTTTACAGGGCATAGACCCTTGTATTTCTGCTTGTTACAGCAGGTTGGTCTGCTGATCTTAGCTTTCTTTGACCCCGTCCCGGGCAGTCATCGTACCCTCAAAGCCTTCCGCTGTATCCGTTACAGGGGACTCACCCTCTGTAACTCCCTGTACTGGACCTCACTGAGACCAGTCAGGTCATACAATGAAACACTACTTTGTAAGGCTAATCCTTTCTTTTGGAGCTGAAAAAAGAGGAGGATATCCGCGATTGGAAGTACGATAAATCTTTTATAAGTTAAGGCAACGCCTAAATTGCTTTACAATAGTTAAAGGAGGTATATTTACCGGAAACAAAGCTTTTAAATATAAGTAAATGGCGTCTGCTTATTCTTGACGAATATAGTAGTTACGAGAGTATAGAGTTTATATATTTATACTAGTAAAATAAAGTTCAACTCCTTTATTTTCCTCTCTACAGCTCCTACAAATCTTAGCCACTTAATAGGAGTATTTTTTCGCCCTTTAAAACCTTTTTCCACAAAGTAACAAAACGCTTAGTATATTGTAAAGCGTCAGTACCGGTTAATAAATAACGATTTTTTGTCACGGTGCCGACCTCAGGTCTGGGGAAAGAGACTTGTTATTGCACGAAGGGAGCCAAAGGGAACTAGCTCCCGAAAGGTAGGCTATATACTGGGTATTAGGGAGGTTACGTGTAGTTGCTGGTTCCGGGCCGAACCGGCCCCGGTTTGGTACCGTAATAGTACCCCAGGCTCCAAATAGCAGTTGCCCTTAACTGCTTCTAAAGTTCAGCCCAGCCCGGGATATTCCTGCGCTAGGCCCTACTTTATTCTAATATAATCCGTATGCTTTTTATTTCTAATTCGGGTTACCCTACGTAACGTTTTATTACATATTTTCCTTAAATAGCGGCGGGTACTTTTATAATTCCCGTACTTTATTTTGGGAAATTTCCTCTTTTACGCTTTCTTTAATTCTTCTATACTAGTTTTTATTCCGTATACGTACCCCTTGTATTTTATTATACTTTTGCCCTTATTTTATTTTTATCTTCTATTTTCTTATTTAATTATTTAAAATATTAAAAATATTTAAGCTAATTATACTATTGACCCCTAAGAGTCGTAACGCGTATGCGGTTAAAACTGTTAATAAGGTAAGTGGATTTCTCGTTTCCTATTTCCTTACGTTTCGTTAACGCTCCGTAAATTATTTGTAAGAAGTTTAAAAACCTTATTTTTATAAAAGAGCATTTTTGCTTATATTACCTACGTATTACTTAGGATATTTAGGTTTCGTTAGCTAATAAGAAGTTTATGGTTTTATATTACGGTTATATTTTTATTATATTGAAAAGTTACGATTAGTATCGTAATTATAAATAGGTTTATTTGGCTATATATATTCCTTAATTTTATAATATTTTAGTTACTAATTACCTTTTAACTAAATATAAACCTGATTTATAATTCCTACGAGTTTTTCCAGTTTTTTCGGTAGGTTAAGTTTATAGTGTAGGAGAAGGATAATAATAGTAATTACGTTTAATTAGCTAAATTCCGTCTAGTTATTAGTATTGCCCTAAAGACGTTTATAGGTATATAGCTTGGGGCTAAATCTAATTATTACTTATTTTATAATTTTACTAATACGATGAAGAGTATTTAGGTATATATTTATTTTTATTTTTATATAATTCGGTTTTAATTTGCTAATTATTTAAAGGAGTTTTAAAAGGTTTAGGTAGCTTTAATTAAGCAATATTGTTTTATTTATATAATAATATTTCCTTATTTAACTACAATTTATACTACGTTTAAAGTTATTTAGCTTTAAATTAAATATATTTAAAACGATAAAGTAACGTTTTACCTATTATTTGGAGATAAAGGTTATATATAATTAATAATTACTTAGTTTATTTTTTTGGGATAAATAAAGGCTATTTTGAACCTGGAGGGTAATAGGGTTGCTTCCGTTTCCCTAAATAAAGTGGATTTTATAGTTTTATATCCGTACGAATTTTAGGTACGGTAGGTTTAGTAGTAGTTCGGTTATAGTTGTATTTAGGGGGGTTCCTTTTACTTTGGGTTCCTTCCTACGTATTTGTAATTTTAATTAGGTACTTGAAATAATCGAGGGTATAATCTTATTTTAGTATTTCCCGTTAGGTATCCAATATATATTTATTAGTAATTTACTAGTATAATGGGATTAGTATTAGTTTTCCGTTTCCAAGGGCGTTCCTAGCGTTTTGGTTATTTTATATTATTAGGTTATATTTGTATTATATTATTTGTAAATTAAGCTGGGGGTTCTGGCTTAGTGGGGTTTTGGTTGTAAAAGTTTTGGATATCGTTATTATACCTACGAAGGTTCTCCGCTAGTTCCTAGGTAGGTTGGTATAACGGCTACTCTACTTTATATTCTAGCTTTTTAGTAGTATTACGCGAATTAAGAATTTTATTAAAATATTATTCGTTTTTATTTTTTATTTCGTTTTTATTCCGGGGGCTAATCGCTATTATTACGTTTATAATATAACGGTTATATATCTCGTTAATAACCTTTTATTTTTAAAGGCTAATTTAACAATATTTAATAAAAGAGGTATAAAAGGTGGGGAAGAGTTTGGATTTTTTAGGTAGGTTTAAGGTTACTACCCTGGGGTAGATTGAAATGATTTTATATAGATTTTACTACTTATCGTTAAGTTTTTTTAAGGGGCGTTTAGTTTTGAGGTTCTTAATATTAACCTAGATTAGGTCCTTCTTTTGGAATATCTTAGCGTTAGATTAGTATTTATTTATATAATTTATGTAACGTTTTTGGGCTTCGGTTATAAAAGCGCGTATTTGTTTATAAACCCGTTAGATCTAATTAATAATATTAATAGTATTTAGGAATTTCCGTTACTATTAGGGGGTTTTAGTAGTAATTGGGTTATAGGTAGGTTTCGTTTTTATAACGGGGTATTATTTGTAATTAGTAAAGAAGGGGGAAAGGTTGGTAATTTCGAAGGTTTGGTTATTAATGGCAAATTTGGTAAGTAGTAGCCAGCTGGCCCAGTTATCTTAGTAAAAGGAATAGAAAAATCTTAGGTATTGTATTAATTTTACGTTAAAAATTTCCGTTTAGTTATTGGTTTGGGGATAAAACGCTATTAAGGCCTTTAGGGTGGTACCTATCTTTTAGTTAAGTTTTTTCCAAAAGGTAGAGATAAATTATATACCTTTATTGGAAATTATAAATTATAATACGTCGTAAAGCTAGTATATATTCGAAATAAAGGTATTTGCAAGTCCCTCCGCTATTATATCCAATATAAAAATAAAGTGGTGTATTTTTATAAGTTAATTAATTACGATTAATATATAGGTAAATTCGAGTTCCTTATATTTATAGGGGGGGAGTGGTCCGATATAGTTTACGGAGATATTAATTTAGGGTTGGAAGGGTATTAGGAGCGGATCTAGAAATTTAAATAGGTTGGTTTTAAAGTTTTTAATTCTAATGTATAAATTGCAGCCTTTAATAAAGGTAGCGGTATTGTAAGATATCTATAGCTAGAAGTATAACTTGTGTAGGATATTATATATTTTAAAGCGGCTGGGGTGGCTTGTAGGTGTTGCGGTATAATTCCGGTAGAGGATTTGGAATTGGATGTTATTAATTGGGGGGATATAAAGCTTATTGTAGTAGTAAACCTTCCCTTAAATTATTGTATAATTGGCTATAACCGTTTTAAACTTCTGTTTGATTAGTCTGGGGAATTTTCTGCAGTCGGGGTCCTTAATAGCAGTCCGGATTATCTTTGCTATATTGGAGGACTTATATATTATATTAATATATTTGTTAATATAGCGGGATATATTAAGGGTAAGTAATTTAAGGGGGGGGTTTAGGCCGGCGTTAGGTTACTAAAGGGATAGGGGTAAAAGGGTGCGGAGTCTATTTGCGATTTGGTTATTAGTAGTATTAAAGGTCCTGGGGGTATTACTTGGTATATGTATAAATACGTCGGGTATTATGATTTTTTTACCCGGTTTATAGGTAATTTGGAATTGGAAGTTGGAGAAGAATTCTGATTAGCGGATTTAGCGTTGGTTTAAAAGTTTAGTAGTAGTAAAGTGTTTAAGGCTTTTATAATCCATAATTACCTTAGCTACGTCCCTAAGGCCCTATAATTCTGGTTTTTATTCCTTAAATATTTTAATAATGGCTATTAATTCCTTATCGTAAATCTTATAATTATACTCCGCAGGTATATATTTAATTAAAAAGAATATAATAGGGTAAAGTTTTTTAATTTTATTATATTAGGAGAAAATTCCTCCGGATACTTAATCAAAAGCGTTAATTTTTATAACTATTCGCCTTTTGGGGTTAAAGTAATTTAGAACCGATACTAAGATAAAGTGTCACGGCACCAAAGGACGCAATGCGTAAACACCACAAAAAGTGGAACGTTGTGCAGTCAGGGCACTGCACCGTAGTCCTTCTACATCTAGCTGCAGCCACAGGCAGGCAGCATCACTGTACCGTGACATAAAGGCAGTTTTTAATTTGTGGAATATTTGGAATATTTCGTTTAGAAGTACCTTTAGTTATTTTTTGTTACTTATAAGGCTGGTTAGTAATTATGCGATTTTTGAAAAGTTTCTAATAAATCGTCAGTAGAAGTTTATAAAGCCTATAAAATATTAGAGGTTTTTTAGTATTTCGGAGGGCTTTTAGCTAGTAATGGCGCTGATTTTTTTGGGGTTTATTTTAATATTAGAGGTATTGATAATAAGGCTAAGGTACTTAGTCTTTTGTATCCTAAACTTGTATTTCCTAATATTAATAATAAGTTTTATTTTAATAAGTTGCTATATTATTTCCCGTACGTATTTGTGGTATTTCGTTTGTATTTTGTTAAAGATAAGGATATTATTTAAGTAAGTTGTAATAAATTTATTGAGTATATTGAATAGCGTATGGTTTATATAGTATTGGAAAGAGTTGGGTGCCTTTATTATACCGAAGTTTGCTATAAGGTATTTGTAAAGGCTAAATTTAGTAATAAACGCTATCTTTTATTCGTTTCCGGGTATAATACATAATTAATTAAACGCTATGGTAATGCTTAGTTTGGTATAATATTTAGCGCAGTTAAGCAAATTTAGCGTTTTGTAAATAAGTGGTATAAAGTATTTATTTTTAATTGTAATATTATTTAGTTTACGATAATTTATATAGATTTTAATCCCCCCCCTTGGTTTTTTAGTAAGGAGGACGGGAGCTGTTACCGATAAGGTACTAGGGCGGATAAAGCCCTTGTTAAGGTATTTATTAAGGTATTTTTTAATAACGTAGAATTTTGGTATTAATATAGGTCTCGTTTAGTAATTTAATAGTATTTTACCTACTATAATTTTTATTTAGTAGTTAAAGGGGCGGTAAGGTAATAGGGTTTCGGTTTTACTAAGCTAAAATACCTGGATAAGGTTGTAATATTCCAGTAGTAGTTATATTTTAATTTCTTTATTAATTACAGGTGGTTTATTTTATAAATATTTTTTAATATCCTTTTCTTTTACTATTTAGAGTTATGGGGCCTCCTTGATCCAGTTTTGGAAAGTATAGAGTTATAATTTAATAGGTTTTGTAGGCTTTTCGCTAAAAAGGATAAACCGAAGCGTTATTAATATAGTAATAAGGATAATATTATTAGCGGATTTTAGGTTAGGTTAGTTTAGTAGGGTATTTGGAGTTATACTTATAATAATATAAAGGGTGGCGAATAATGTTTTAAAAACTTTTATACCTTTACTTTTTACTAAAAAGAGGAAAAATACGGCGTTAAAAAAGATAATATTAGTTATAAGTATTAAGTTGGGTTTATATAGGGTTAGGGCTAATATTAGGTTAGGTCCGGTATAATTTATAATATAAATAGTATAGCTATATATAGTAAGGGATTTTAATACTTAATTAATAATTGGGTTATAATAGTATAGTTATAGTAGGTTAAGAATAGCGTTAGGTTTATTTAATGGTTAGATGTAAAATAAAAGGCGTTTATGGAATTCTTTTAGGTTATAATTAAGGAGGTAATATTTTGTAATTATACCGGTCTTAATCCTATTTGTAAGCTAAAGGATCCGGGGGTAGGGGAGTTTATAACGGGTAAAATTACGTTATATTAAGTAAATTTTATTAATAAATTCGCAAGAAAAGTATTTTAAATTAACCATAACGTTAGCGTTAATTAGTTACGTTTTTAAGGTGGAAAGTTTAAAAGGGAGAGTAAATATTAGGTTTAGTTTTATAAAATATAAATATAGGTTCTTATTTTCCTTTTTTCTCGTAACTTAATTAGGCCTTTAGCGGCGATAATTATTAGAGGTTAGGCTTTTCCCGCATTAGTAGTATTTATTACTAACCTATAAAAGTTCGGGGACCTACTTGGGTATTTAAGCGTCTAGTATCCTAGTTTTTTATAATATATATAAAGGTTGTTATTACGGTGGCGTTGCTATTTCTCCGTTATTAATTACCCCTACCTAAAACCAGCTACGTTAAGGTCTATAATATTTAAATTAGTGGTTGGGGTATTTGTAGTTGGGGTTAGTACGGTATTAATTTGGGTATAATAGTTATTATTTAAGATGTTATTATAGATTTTGCGGAATAAAATTACCTATATATTAAAGTTATTAATAACGGGAAGTATAGTATTATTAATAATTACGTTGCGGTATAATTTAGCGATTTTGCTATAAAGTACTTTTACCTTTTTATAATTATTTTTCTTAGTTAGGTTTCCAAATTGGATTAAGGTAGAGATAAAATTAGGGTAGGTCCGGCTTTTTATTATTAGTAAGGCGAAGTTGCGGAGGGTTTAGGTATAGGTGTTATATATAATATAGATAATATTAAGGTGTTTTATAATATTTTTTTAGTTATTAAAAAGTTATATTTCCGGAATGTTTGGGTTATATAAGATATCGTTAATATAGTTTTAAATCGTAGCGTATACGTTGCTTATAAGGTATTGGGTAGTATATAAGATACGGTTAAGTAGGTTAGGGTAGGTGTATCGGTTAAGTATAAGTTTATTTATAAGTATGGATTTTTAATTAACGTATTCTTCCTATCGACGCCTTGGGTTTAAGGTTTAGTTGTTAAAGTATTTTGGGTTAGTATTGCGGACTTATAACGTTTCGTAAACGATGATAAAGGGTATTTGTACCGGGGGGCCTTATTAGGTACTAGGGTTAAGGTTTATACTAAATATTCGTTTTGTAAAATTAGGTATATATAAATCTAATATAAAGGCGGGTGTTTAGTTGTATAAAATATTGTTTTGGGTGGTAAGGTTATCGTTTTTGGCCTTATAGATATTTGTAATATATTTGAGTGTTTATTAGTAGCGTTTTATTTATTTTAGTACTTCCTTACTTTTCTAAAATTATATTTATTATTTTTTATTAATAAGTTGGAGGGCGGCTTTGCGTTTAATAGTTTTATTTCTTTGTTACGTTAGGGTTTTTATAAGGGTTTTCCCGTTACTAAGGATTTTTTGGAGATCCTTATAACAGTTTTATAATTCAGTTTTTAATTATTTAGATTCCTTTTATTTCCGTTCCGCCTTTTTTATTTACTTAATTTCTATTTATAAATAGGCCGTTAAGTTATTAATAATATTATTAATTATATTAAGGAAAACGAGGTAATTAGTAGTTAATTCGTTGGGTTTGCTAAGGGTATAGTAGGTTAGGAATACTAGGTTTAGGGGTATTCCAGTTTAGGGATCCTTTACGTTTTTAAATAGGTATCGGAGTTGGAATTGGTTTATAAAAATAATATTTACGTTTACTAATTTTTGGAATTATTTATTAAGGGTTTTTAGGTTAGGGTTGGGGCTAATTAATTTAGATCCGGTTTAATTAGGGTTAAATAAGTCGAAGTTAGGTAGGTTGGAACCGGGAAACCCAAATCCGAACTTAACCATTATAGGTATAGTATAATACTGGTATATATATTAGGCGAGGCGTAGTAGGTCCTAGGCGGATCCGGGCACAGGCTGTAAAATTAGATAAAACGCGTTAATATACCCTAATAAAGTCTACTAGTAATTAACTACTAAAGTTACTATAGTTATTACTAATTAAGGGTCCGTTAGGGGTTGGGGGGGTTTTATAGCTAAAAATCTAGCGGGTTTTAGGCGTTTAGTTATTAAGGTTATTCTTAGGGGCATATTCGTAATACGATCTAGTCTCGTATATATTTTAGGTTACCGCTTTAGTTTTGTAATAAATTGGTACTATTTCTTAGTAGGTTCTAGCGAAAGGAGTAATCTGGGATAGAAAAGGGCCGGTAACGATTACTACTCCCGAAAGGTAGGTACAATAAACTATCACGGTACCGACCTTAGGTCTGGGGAAAGAGACTTATTATTACACGAAGGGAGCCAAAGGGAACTGGCTCCCGAGAGGTAGGCTATATACTAGGTATTGGGGAGGTCACGTGTAGCTGCTGGTTCCGGGCCGAACCGGCCCCGGTTTGGTGCCGTGACATTTTTATTTTATTACAGGGACACTTTACGAAAGGGCTATAGTAGCTCTAATATACGTAGTAGGTTCTGGAATACTAGTATATAGCCTTATAAGCCGGTGGCTATATTGGAAGACTCCGAAGCAATAATTGGAAACGCCCCCCCTCCTTAAGCACGTACCTCTACTCCTCCGGTTACTTTTAATACTAAATTATCGCTTTTTACCACTCCTAAAGCGGCTTAGGATGTTTATTAGGCCTTAAATACCTTGGAAGAAAGTTCTTATACCCAGAATCGAATGGTTAGGTATCTCTTTCGTAAAGTAGAAAAAGTACTAAATACAGAAGCTATAAAAAGAGCTCTTCTAAATGCGGAAAATGACTGTTTGTAAGAAAATAAACGTGCCTTAAAGCCCTATACCAGAAAGAGAGTGCGAGAGCCACCAAGCGATAAATTTGCGCGTATAAAGGATATCATTAAGGCTTAGGAGGCTTCAATGAAGCTGTCACGGCACCAAACCGGCCCCTAGCTGGGGCTGGCTCGGCCCGGGACCAGCAGCTATACGTGACCTCCCCAGCACCCAGTATATAGCCCGCCAAAGGGAGCCAGCTCCCTTTAGCTCCCTTCGTGCAATAACAAGTCTCTTCCCCAGACCTAAGGTCGGTGCCGTGACAGAAGCCCCCTAAGCGTAGGAGAATTGTAAGGCGTGTGGAGCTCGAATTAATGGTAGAGGAGGCGTAGGAAATGATAATTTACGGTTTGGATAGACTCAGGAGGGCTCAGGAAATGGAATAATCATTTTGTTTGGTTGTAATTTACCGGTAAATGGATGTTGTGTGCATTGTTAGTCTGGGGGTGGATGGTGTGGATCCATTGCATTGTTGGGTCGTTGCATTGTGGGGTCACGCCTTCTAATCCGACGAGGAACTCACAAGACAACTTAAGCGACTGCAGCATAAGTGCACATAAATATTTGACGGATTTCTGTTGTGCCTTGACCGTCGCGATACGGAGATGAACGCTGATGGTGAGAACGATATGGAGTTTGACGTCGAGCTTGACCTCCATGAAGGACATCCTAAGGAGCAGTTGACGTTAAGGATAATTTCCGTGCCTACTCCAACACTTCCTCCGTCTTTCCCGCATTCGTACTTTCCGCCTGGGCCGCATGGCCTACAGCGGTCATCATCCCCGCACGGTTCTAGTGTTTACTCTCCCCTGATTCAACTTTCTCGTACTGCGCACATGTCAAGCAGCAAGCGAAGTGGTGGAATGTGAGAACGGCGACAGCAACGCCAGTCTGCTCGCTGCAGTCTCCCTACAATGTGCCATATCCGGCATGGGTGTCATTCATATAATAACTGCCAGGGAATTTGCGAGAGGCGGTAGACAAAGCCCCGTAGCTTGTTGGTCCAATGACTCAAAGTCGATTCTGGCAACGAGATGTGGTTGGTCCTTGCCTGAAGAGGCCGAACTGTGCCAGGAGTATCGTTCATTATCTTCCTCGCCATTCAAAAGACGGGCGGTACATGCTCCATTCGTCGGGAGGTCTTTGGCTCGGGTATATGATCCGCCGCAATCCAGCAACAAGTTCTCAAAGCCGGGTGCTTCGCTATCAGAGGGGCTTGCATGGCCGTTACACCATCACTAGAGCTGCTAGTCGGATTATCTATAGGGTACCATATATTCTCACCACTAAAAGCGTATTGCCGCTACGTTGGCTCCTCTGAGTCGTTCGATCTGACGTGCCTACTCAACTGCATTATTGAGAGTTTGGGTGGCCACGGCGCTTCCGTAGACGTCACGAATCGGTGATATAGTAAAAGGCTCTACCCAAGTAATCTTGGCATTACGGCTTCCCCGGATTGGGGGTAGGAACTCGGCTGGAAATGGTTTAGTGAAGAACACTTGCTCGGGGAGAACCGCGAACCTCGGCCAATATGAGAAAATACCGGCTTGTCTTTGAAGAACTCGACTTGATCATCGTTAAGTTCTAGCCGGAATGCGAAGAGCCCAGTCGGTGTTGGATTCCGGCCCTGAGGAGGAAGTTGCATGTGGAACCTTCCCAGAATCTCCGCAGTCCAAGCCCCTACAGCGAGTACAACGTCCACGCCTTTTGTCTCTATGCGAGCTCCATCCACAAGAACTACAGCCGTCACTTCCCTCCCATCATGCTCTAGTGCATGTAGTGCCCCCTTGTAAATCTGTCCGCCAGTCTGGAGACACACCTTCTTAACCGCCTCCCGGTGCTGACGAATGCAAGGCTGCCAATCGACAACCGCATCGCCCGGATTAAACACAAATATTAGAGTGTCCCGGAAGCTGGTAGGGCCGTAATAAGTTTCCAGCAATTCTTTGTTCCCACGTTGCCGCAAGTCGAGTCCAAGACGTACACGGTTCCTGTCGATGCTAGTAATCGCTTCGCTGTCCTTGATATGTGCAACAACGCGACCATTCTCAATATAATGTTGGGCCCACGAGCCTATCTTCCAGGCCCTTTGCGCTTCTTGCGCCTCTTTCATCCTCTCAAGGTTCTCATAATCGGCTCGCACAATTTTAGAATAGTCATCTGAAGTCTCCATATTGACATGGTGACAGATAAGCGATTGCTGCTTCCCCGGATTCCGCTCCCAGATATGAAGACTGGCAGAGGTGCCGGCCATGCCAGCGCCGACGACAAAAGCCGGATGAGCCATACTTGTCGTGGGGAATGGGATGGGGGTGGAGATGAAAGCGAGACAAGGTGGTTGTCAAGCTGTTGAGACAAAACATTTCTTAATCACGTGATAAAAGCGGGATATAGTTCTACATGGTCTCATCCGAGGAACAGAGCCCTGTCGTAAATAGCGCGATCCTATCTTTATGCGCTTTATATGTTGGGGCAGGCTGAAGAATGCCGCAAGCAGCGGCATCAAGCGATAAAATTCGCTCCAAGAGGTACATGTATTGACGAGTATCCCAGCAATAGCGATATGTAGATAAACCTTCAATCTCTTCTTTTGTGGCTCCAAGCCTCAGTATTTCCACCCCAGACTCTAATAGTCTTTGTCTAACTATGTACGATCCTAGATACTGTCTTCTACAGCGAGTGGAGAGCCCTCCTAGGTGCTGCGCCGATCCTCATTCGCTTCGCTACCACCTATCAGGGCACTTTACAATATCGAATGAAAGTAGCATCGCATGCAATACTCTCAAATGCTTCATCCAAGTGAACCAACACTGCCTATCTAAATCCGCACACGTCAGCCACCAAGCACGGAGCGGGCCACGGCCTCCTTTACCGGTTTGAGCGGTTGAGACAGGTTGTGGAGCCAGACGATATCGACGATGTGTGGAGGAGAAAAGGGGCGCGCCTTTGTGTTGCTATGACAGCAGAGACATATCGCATTGTCTATCAAAATTTGTGTCTCAAGCAGGCCCTAGAACGTATTCAAGGATGAACTCAGTAGCAGGCCAGACTTGAAGATCTACATTCATCAGTTGACCGAAAAAGATAACTGGACATTTGTTCAATCCACTCTCAGCGGTCATCCCGGCTGGCCAGCGCAAGAGAGATTTGAGAGAACTAGGTGTTCAGGTAATCAAGGGGGTGGGGGAGTTGCAGGATTTTGAAGGACCTGTGGGCACGGCATTTGGGTTGATTGGGGAGGTGTTTGAGCGTCATCCGGAGGAGGCCGAGTGGATCAGGCGGGCGTTGCTGGGGGTGCTGTTGGTTTTGGATCCGGATGGGTTTTTTGGTGGAGGTGCACGACCAGCAGGTTGGGGCTGCCTGGCTCGGGCACGAATGTTTGGAATGGTGGCTCGGAGAGTCGTACCACATAGGCGATTAAATATCCTTCAGCCCATTCACAAGCTCCACAATGGTTATAACCCCCGTGGCGATGTAGTCATCAACCTTGAGCTGCTGCATGCTGATGCTGAGGGCACCCGAGTGCATCGCTCTACATGCGAAATTGCAGCCTTTTCGACCTTCCAGGTAGTCCTTCCGAAGCGTTTGGAGGCTGTGTACTATCATGTCGACTGCTGAGTTTCGGACCTCTCTAATGCGTTCTACGTAATAGGCGAAGAACAAAACAGAAAGGTTTATCCGGACATCGTGTACTCACCATTGACACCCGAGGGGATTGGAAGGCCTGCAGGAAACATTATCCCTTCCCAGCTTTGCAAGATGGAGACTCTGGTCAACGACTTGAACAGCTTCGTATCGGTAAACACAGAGGCTACCGTTAGCCACAAGCAGAGGTCTCTGTCAACTTCGGTTGGAAGCTTGGCCAGTTTCAGTGCGCTAAGCCACGTGCGGGACCCCAGCACCACCGCCTCGTGAAGTCGGTAATAGTCGACGATGGTGGCGATCTTGGCCAGCATTTCAAGTGGTACGGTCTCTGGGACCTCGTGATACTGGCCGTGAAGGACGTTGAGGATAATGGAGAAAGCAATTTCATCCCAATCTTCGGCTGCAACCTGGTACAGGCCATCCGCATCCTTCTGTGCTTCGCTCCAGCTGCTAGATATTGATAGCGTGGGGCGATGACCGGCGAGGCCAAGATGAGATGGCGAGAGGAGACCAGGAATCGTACACTCGCTTCAGGCTCAGGCTCAGGTTGAGGCTCCAGGGATCCACGCAGCTTCTTTTCTTTGCCTTTTTTCTTCTTGCAAGGTGCCCAAGTGAACCCAACATCTCCGTCTGCAGGTCGGGGCTTCCACACGGCGAATAGGTTTTTCGAAGGCCGCAGCGAGATGACGGTGTCTCCGGAGAGATCTATCTTGTAATCGTACATTGGCAGCGGGTGGAAGGATAGGTAAATGTTTTGGGTCAGCGAGTGTTTTGTTGGAATTCTGCCGGAGTCCTGGTTGAGGGATGAAGAGAAGGGATGATACAAACGAAGATCAGGCAGCGGTTCGGGAACGAAGCGACGCGCCACGAATGTCTCTTTGGCTGCACCCCCCTATCGTTGATACCCAACTTTGACGCAAGCCTGGCTGGCTTGATTGACATCTCCCTCCCCGGTTCTTCTCGACACTTGCTATCAGAGTATTGGCGTTCCCCGGCTTCAGTGACCTGCCTTCTGCCAGGCCACGTTCTCAGCGTGCAAGGGGATCTGGGCTGCTCAGGATCTACTCCACAATCAACAGCCTGCTGTCTAGGTATTTCCATAGCGTCAGAAGTTCGCTACAACATGGAGAAGTGCTATCTCAATATGGATTTCACCGACCGGCTTTGCTGGGATCGGTTCTGCCACTTCGATCCCACCCGCCACTCCCTCATGCCCTGTTTCTGGGATCCCGCCCAACCGCCTGCATATAGGCGATGTAGTTCTGGTACGTCTGCGAGGGATACTGAACAGGTCCAACACGGGTAACTCGAATGATATCTCCGCCAAGATCGCCATTGTCGATGGCCACGGCGTGGTAGACCTTGTCGACCGCTGTCGACACGTAGTTGTCGTGGAACTCGGGCCACTCGAAGCCGACTCCCGCGTGATAGTTGAGCTTGGGGATGCCCCGGCTTCCCACCGTGTCGAAAAGCCCCATGAACTTGATGGGTGTGGGTACCGCAAAGCTGACCCGGCCGCGGAACTGCTTCATCTCCGGCAATGAAGTGTGGTGCGTTTCGTCGACGCTGCGATACAGGTCGTAGACTTGGTTGATCAGCGTGTCGTTGGTCGCGTCTCGGAGGATGCCGGCAACGGATCGCACGACGAAGGCACCTCTACTGATGCCAAACATCCAAATCTCGGTATAAACCCGATCCTCCCAGGCGAAGTTGTTGACAATGTACCTGTACACCTTGGTGCATTCCTCTTTTGTTTGCGTGGCCAGGGCGCCGTTCTAGATGTAGTTGAAGAAACTGCCGTTCAATCCGACCCCGTCAAAGTAGCGAGCGCGCATGTTTCTCTGCGGTGAAGTGGATTCTGCGAGCGTACTGGTCATGTCAATGTAACCATTCCCGCGGGGAGATGGATGTTGCTCATGGTCCTTATGTCTCGACTCAGCCATGTGCCGTCGCACAGCGCGATGACCCTCCTTATCGCCGGTTCTGCTATCATTGTGTTTGACAGATGTTTCGGTAGTTGTTGTAATTGTACTTATACGAGACGAATCTGGGCACTAAAAAATTCCATTTTCGTACGTCGCCCACGTGACGTTGCCCACCCTAGCTCACAGTCTCTGCTCAGAATTTGCTCAGGCTAGGCACCAAATTCTCTTCCCCGCCCTTTTGGTCCCCAGCCCGGGTTGTCGTCTCCGGGATCATTGTGATTGCCTGTAGTTCCTGCGGAACTGATGCGTGATTTCCCCCCAGCCCAAGATTCGTCTGAGACACATCACCTTTTGTTTGGTCCGTGCTCCCTCCCACGCCTGCGAATCCAATGCTGTCAATTCAAATTTCCACTCCGGCCGAAAACTTGCAGCCAGCTAGACGGCTGGAGGCTCAAGTTGCCCGACTAATTCAATTCAATATAAAAATACAAGTGGTGCAAGATTAGAAGCTAAAAGTAGATTAAGTAAACGAAATAGAGCTGATAGAGCTCAATTTAAAGTAAGATTAAAAGGAGGATTAAATTGCGCGAATTTTTGTTCGCAGTCTCCCGGGCCCTGTTAAGATAGACTTCTCCGGCCAAATCTGAAGTGGGGGTTCCCGCGTAGCAGGTCCCATCTGTTAAAGCAAATTTCTATCCAGTCCTCATTCCCGCTCACTGCCAATCTCAAGTCAACCGTAGAAACAAGCATCACATCTCTGACTGGTCCAAAACTCAATCCAATGATGGCTTCCATATCAAGCTCGGCCTCCAACAGCCAAGAGCCTAGCTCAGTGCCATCGCACGCGACCAGCATCGACGGTGTCCCGTATCTGGTGCGGGAGAGCCTTTTCGCCGCGCTATGCAGTATCCGCGACTGGGCCGGTAAGGGAAACATCGAGGAAATGCTTGACTAGTTTTTCGGCCTCAGAACCAACCCCCGGCTCTGGATCGACGCAATATGCATTAATTAGTCAGATGCGGATGAAAGTCGCAGCAAGTTCGCATGATGACAGAAATCTATGCCCGCGCCTCTCTTACCTTTGTGTGGGTTGGCGAGGAAGATGTCATGATCGACCGCCGCGCGATTTCCCTTTTGGATCGTATCGAGAACGACTGGTTCAAAAAGCAACTTGTCGGTAAGCAATCGGTTGAGGAAGCAGCAAAAGCCGGTCGGATTTTCTCGAAACAAAAGTTTTTCATGATGAGCCCTTTCCTAGCCCGCGCTTGTCCGACAAAGTTGTTTCGTTTCTTAACTTCTTTGGCTGCAGTTGGCTTCGCTGTGCTTGGATTATATAAGAGGTAGCTGTATCGAGCAAAGTCGTCCTTTTTTGCGCCAGCCACAGCATCAGCTGGAGCGTAGTGGACGCCGTTGCTGATGAAGTCAACTATATCTGCAACACCAGACCGTGGTTGGCGCTCCGACCCCAGAAGGGAGACTGGGTGTTGGATTTTGACGACACACACAGTATAGGACTAATAAAAGAAAAGTTCCATGAGGGGAAGTCAGAATCTCTAGGGAGACTGGTTCTCCGTACGAAGCGTTTGACAATGGCGACCGATCATCGAGACGGCGTCTTTGCGCTCCTCGGAATTGCTAGCGGCAACGTCCCAACACAGATCTCGCCCATCTACCATCTCTCCACCCGCGAGGTCTGCCTGAAGGTGTCATCCTACACCCCTTTCATTTCCTCACAACAGCATACCATGATCATCGGTCGCAGTTTTGGTGCCCTCAGTGCCCTCAGGTTGATGGTTTGCCAGGGTGGGCGGTGAAGATTTGTTCTCGAACAGGATCATTCACGCCATTAGCGTATAGACGCACATTCTCCTCTGCCAGAACTACGGCGTGTATTACGCAACGAGCGACTTCGATCTCTTCTCGGTAGGAAGCCATGGAGTATATATAATGCAAGTGTTTCCGAGGCGAAGACAATTGTCAACTTTCGCGGAAAGTTGGTGGACAAACTGATACAGGTCACGCACCCCAACCGAACCTGGAACCTGGTCGGGTGGGCTGATATCTGGTCGGAGGATGCTATGTCCAAGACGCTATCCTCTTATCCAATAGGTGAGCCCCCCGAGAATGCTCTATGGCGTCTCCAGTGCTGCGACATGCTTCCTGAGCCTCTGGGCCTTGCCAGGACACAGATGTAGCGCCCACTTCTTGGATGAGAGGATCTGTGCGTTACGTTCCGATTACAACCCCGACGAAGAAGAACAAGATGACGGTCCGGTAGTAGCCCAATTCAGGGCCAGATACGCTACGGTTTTCAGCGAGATGATAAAGTACTTGAGCATATGTGTGACGGAGAGGGGATATGTTGGATTGGTATCTGCCGATTGTTAGGTCGGAGATAGAGTCTGCATCTTTGCCGGCGCACCCGCTCCGCTCGCTCTAAGGGCTTCTGCCCCAAACAGGCAGGCTTACAGAGTTGTTTGGGATGCTTTTGTGCACAGCTTCATGCATGGTGAAACGTCGAGCTGGGAAGAGATGGATATACAGCAGGCACGAGCCGAGTCATACACGTAAGGGGCATATACTTAAGAGATAGAGGTAGAAGCTAGCTATATTGTAGTTGAGGGAGATTCGCCACCGCCAGCGAAGAAACCTCGGCGCAGCGTTGCAAAGGGCACTCGCCCGAGAATTCGCCGGGCTCCTGCCGCTCACAAAAGCCGGCCATTTGTAGATAGATCTGCTAGTTTTACTAGCAACAACGAAGGCAGCGTTGACGCGTGGCGAGGCTGCTGTCATTGAAATTTCGGTTTTCTACAGCCAAAAAGTAGATTTTGGATACAGGCCGCCCGACAGACCGTCGCAGCTGGAAAATGTGGGGGAGGGTGTGCCTCAGATTTTCGGGGTGTGCAGGGAGATTAACTCTAACGGAAGGTATGACTGGGAGGTCAGAATTTGATGACAGACTAACCATCTGTATTTAGCACGGGTTTGGTAGCCATGTAAATTTGAGCAATTTGCCTGCCCATCCTTGCAGCGTCTTTTCAAGGTCGGCTTCTCCGGTCTGGATTTGTGGTGTGATGCTCTCCATAGAGTTTCCTGGATATAATTCTCCAAACAAATACCCGTTTCTTTTCCTCCCAAAAGGCCCGGCGCTGGCTGCACAGCACCGAACATGAAGCATCCCAACCGGCCCAAATCGTCGCTCACTGCAGCATGAGTGATTTATTTGGCACTTCGTTCCCTGTCAAATCACTGCTCGTCACACTACATGGTGATTCCGTTGGGGAAACCCTGGTGGAATTCCCCAATCAGCGTTTGGTGTAACCAACCTCGAGCCAACTTGGTCCGACATGCTGCAGTTTGTTGGGAATCAGCCACAGCTGTCAAGAATGGAGGCCGCCGTGGCGTCCGTTTACTGTCGCGTGGGTGCGGAGAGCCTTGAATTGGTCCAGAGCCTTTTCGCTTGGACAAGCGCAGAGGCTTTCCGGCTCTCAGCATGAGAATAAAAGCCGTGGATGTTGTAGCGGCCGAGGACTGCTGTCGAAGTCCACACTCAGAGTGCAGATTTCGGCGCATCGAAGTTTCGAAATTCCAATTGAATGAGAGAGGGGCACAGAACCGAGATGGGTGTGGCTCAGAGAAAAGGGGAATCGGTGACCCCCAACAATGTCGACATCAAGCCGCTCCAGCCGAGAGCCTTCTCTCCTGCCCCTCCATCCAGCCCCACCCCTCCTTCGGCGTACCCATCGAGCCCATTTCCCATCTCCAGTGCCATAAGCCTTCCGGGCTTGCTGCTATTTCCCTATAGGGCTTCGGCTCAAGACGATGGCTGCCTCTTGCAATCGAATTGATTCCCGGTGTCGGCTAGCACTGAGCGGCTGAATCCGCTTACGGACCAAGATCGTCGCCAGTGATTTTCATTCTTTTCTTTGCGTTCTCCTTTCCCTCCTCACCAACGAGTGGGTGACCCCAGACCTAAGTTGCCAAACTGGCCCTGCTCTGGCTATCGTTTCACTTTCGGTCTCCGTTTCCCGTCTCCGTTCGGTCCCCGTTTCCCGTCTCCGTTCGGTCCAGCAAGAGCCCAGTTGTCAAAGGAGGAATAATCTTCCCGTGTGCTCACCCCCTCCACCTATTTTTGCCCACGCTCGTTGCCGTCACCACCCAGCGGATTCTGAGGCAACCTGCCCGGATGTTACCTCTGCGCTGGCGACGCTCGCACGCACCTGGGCAGCCCGAGCAACGTGTTGTCTTCGTAAGGGTCTGTCTATTGCACCCTATGTGCGCCATGAGCAGGGGCACCGTTGCTGGCTGTTTTGATCCGACTGCCGCGCACGCTCCCGGTGGCCCCTGAGCCATGCACGCAAGCCCGACGGTGATTGCTGTTTTCGGGGGTCACTGGCGTTGCCCATGAGCTGTCTTCTGTCGAGGCCCAATGCTTTCCCTGTCCCCTGCTGGCCAGTCCCCGTGTTAGCCCCCCCAAGTCACTTTCGATGGCACTTTCGGATGGTTTTTTTTCTGATTCTTGACCCAACTTCGCATTTTTCCACGTTGTAGTGCCTCAGTGTTGGCACCAAACACCACTCAAGCTGCGTCGTCGATCACTCTGTGCTCGAGTGTGGATTCGTGTCGGTCTCCATAGGTTCCTCTTTGATCGCTATGGGTCCACGATGTCGTGCCGTGATATGTTGACGCTCCTCCCCAGACCCGTTGGGCACCCATTGAACGCTCGCCCCGAGCCCTCTTCCACTCCCCTCCCAGTGTAAAGAGAGAAGTGTCTGGTCGTGGCCCATCCTCCTGGAAGCAGCGTTGCCGCCTGTCGTCTTCTGGTAGACCCGCTGTGGAGACCTGTGTCTAAATTCGTGGACGTTGTTCGTTGAGCCAAGACCCAATCCTCATCTTTCTAAGTGCCACATCAGACGAGCCAAAATGCATCTTCGCGACGATGATAAAGCCAAGCGCGCACAGCTTCTGCTCCGCCACTTGTTCTCCCAAGCCATCATCCTCATCATCTCAACGACAGCGCTAGGCGAACTGTACAGCGGCCGGTCCGAGACTGTGAGATTCCTGCCAGATGGTGGTTGTCGAGGCTGAGGAGCGCAGCTTGCTGACGAACAACGAACACGCAGGGCTTAGAGGACAGGAACAGACTCCTTCCTCCACACCGAGACAGCCCTACTCCTGGAGAGCATCACGAAGACAACGAAGACGACGAAAGTGACGACGATAACGATAACGATAAGAGGTCTAGGACGATACATTGTCAGCACAACCTCGATACGCTGCTGGCAAAGCACAGGCTTAAGGGGAGTACTGACCTGGAAGTCCCAAGAATAATGGTGAGTTAAACGTGTCCAGGAGAAGTTGGAGTCTCTTTGCTGATGCATTTATCGCATCGACAGACGCTCAGCATTTGGAGGTGCCATCAATGTGCAGCCGGGAAGAACAAGCTGAACGAAGACACCAAGTGCTGGAACTGCCACCACACTAGATGTCCGGACTGCATCATCACTAGGATTCGACGCGGTCGCTAAGCTTCTGTTGCTTATTTGCTTCCCACCTCTTACCGTGGAGCGGCAGCTTCCCCTTTTCTTTTGTTTGCCCCGGTAGAGTTGGCGTATGACCCGCGGGAACGTCACTGGATGAATGACCTTTGACCGGGAGCCGGGGCGCTGGCATGCCTGATAGTAACACGAGAAACGATCTGGGAGAATGGGGAAATAACATGGAAACATTTTGGGGGCAGATTATCATTAGATAGTAATTGGTATTATGGAGTCTCGAGGGGGCATAGATCGGATAGCTCAAACCCAACCCCTTTATTCGTGCAGCGGCAAGGGGTTAATACGCTGTGAATGGAAATGCCTAGCGATGCTCAGCCCCCTGCTTTAGACATTGAAGTGTCGACAGCGTAGCCCTCACCAAGTCTTTCAAGGCTTAGACTGTCGCGTTGTCGTCCAAGGTGGATATGGCCGAGGAAACAGGCCGCATTCCAATCAATGCCTTAGGGGCCCCGTGTCGGCAAACCCGGTCGGGCCCGGTGTGGCTGTGAGAATGGCGCACCGAGGGACATGGCAGGGAGGAAAAGTTTCACAGACATGGGGGAAGTTGAAAATGAGGCTTAAAACCTAGTAATGAAGGAATGAGCGCTCCACCAAGCGCCAATCCTAAAGCTCGCCACCGCTTCCCCAAGCAGATCCAACTGCACATCAGCAATCCCCCGCTCAATGACAGCCACTATGAGTGAAGAAAATCACCGGTTCGGCTCTCGATCGGCTTGTCGATGCGGGGGAGGAATACTACGCTACGCTATCTCGCAGTCGCTCGAAAGCTCTCAGGAGCTGTTGCCCAAGGCCGATTCATTGGTGGTTGTCACCTGGTTGGCCCAGAAGCCGGGGCTTCGTGCATCTGGCCAATCGCGCACGCCCATTGCGCCAGCGCCTCGACGTTCGACGTGTACACGCGATTGCCAACGCATCAGTCGGGCATCAAGAATTGTGCCTCAAACTTTTCTGCAGGCCAATCGCCACCAGAGTTCACCCCCCGAGCATCCGAGACAGCTCTCGGGCCTCACTTACATCGCCTTGTCGTAATCGCATTAGGCTTTTTTTTTTTTTTTTTTTTTTTCTTTTCATGTTTGCACAGCATGAGGCAACATCCCGGATACGTGGTCAGGGCCCCCTGCACGGAATCACCCGGGCCCTTTTCGGTGTCCAATGCTGTAGACGTAACCCAGCGCAGCCTAGCTTGCTGAGAAAGATAGGTGGGAAGGTAGGTATGAAAAGACAAGCAGTTGTAGATCACTCTACTGGCTGGATTTCCTCATCGCCTTCTGTTCCGACACTCACCCTATCATCACCCACGACATCATGCTCATCCCCCAACCCTCGGCACGGGTGATGTGCTCCTGGGATGAGGAGTTTACCTCGTACCGAGACCACTTTTATGCGCCTTCAGAGAACCAGACCCCCGAGGAATATCTAGGTGACATCACCGGCTCTAGCGGACATCACGGGATCGCGGGGACAAACTCGGAGAGAAATGTCCTCGACACCATCACCCGCTTCATGGAGAGTTCTGTTGGATATGACGAAGGACCTAGCTCGATCCACCAGACTGAAGTGGTGACGGCCTTCTGCGAAAACCCTGATTCGGATCTGTCCCACAGCAAGGACAGCCATGGCGACGAGAGACCAGTAGCACTGGTTTTTGAGTGGGAGAACAAGGTGACGCGGCTACAGCAGCGCGGAGGCATTGCAAAACCCTTGACGCATATGCAGCTGCTCGCCAGGCTTTGCGCCAAGCGATTTGTCGAGCCGGATTCTCCGTCAGGTTTGCCGTCTCCCGATCCAAGAACTTGGCCCGAGTTGGACAGTGAGATGGACGCCGACCGCCGGTTAATGTATGCTGCTTCCGGGTCCTTTGTCCTTGTGTGTTCCCGTGCCCGCTGACGGTTTTGTCTATCCAGATACATTTGCAACCCGGACCCTTTGGTTATCGCCGTCCTAGCCAAGACGACATCGTGCTTGGAGACCCCAGTAATGCAGCGGATGATCTTCAGATACTTGATAGCCCGGACCAGCTTCGAGGCTCACATTTGGGTATTTGCACCCCGGTTGCTTGGCTGAAAGCGAGCCCGACCAACGCTAATGATGACGGATAAAGGCGAGGGGATTCAAAAATTTCAGTCTAGAACTGAATATCTCATATTTTTGTCTCCGCAAAGGTGGCAGTGCCATCGACGACAGAATTACCGGGGACGGTAGCGAGCGCCTTAGGAAGACACTGCGTTCTCCCAACGACCCCATAGACGGCCTCCCGTCTGCTGGGGTCTCGTATAGCATCTACGAGACACAACTGTCAGTCGCCGTCACGGGAGTCGATCACTGGCGTTGGACGGCGTGGGCCTTGGTTGACACTTGGTTTAACCCGGGAGAGTCGGTTGTCGACTACTACGAAGGAGAAAGCGGAGGGCAGCCAGATCCGCTGGCGGATGGTCAGATGGACGTGAATCCTCCAGAGCGGTTTCCCAGGGAGTATTTCCTCAAGGTGTTTGAGATACGGGTTCGAGAGGTGGAGAAGGAATGGAATTATATCCTGTATATGCTGCAACGACATGTTCAGCGCGTCGGCTCACATAGCATCTTCACCTCTCCCCAGCAGTGCTTCGAAACCAGGAAGGGCCGAGATCAGATCCGGCGGCTGGCGTCCTGGAACACGGAAACGAGGAGGATGGTTGGGACCCTGTTGAAATCGCTTTCTAGGACTCTTGTCGCCTGGGACATTTTCCAGAAGACCGACATTGGCTGCTTTCTCTATGATGACGCCGCTGGTATGAAACGACCTGAGCACTTACTGCCGTCGCTACGCATTATCGAGAAGACCTTCCTCAATCTCCACATTACGCACGAAGGCCTGGAGCAGGTCCAATGGAGCCTCGAAGAACTCGCAAGGGGTTTGGCGAGGGACGAGAGGAATTATTCCTCGTTTGTGCAACAACGTACAGGGGAGCACATCAAACTCTTGACCTGGGTCACCATTGTAAGTTTTCCCGCTCCGATTGAATGAACCATGAGTAACTTTTGGGAAACGATAGGCCTGGTCCCCAGTCGTAATTGCCACGGGCATGTGCAGCGCGCAAGCCGGTATCTTCCCCTTTCGGAACAACATTGGCGACTTTCTTGGGGCGGTCGTTGTCGTTGGCTGCTTGGTTGGTCTCACCATCGCCATCCTCCTGAGCCGACACTCCAACCTAGTCGGATGGAGAGCCACCTCTGGCTTAGGCCACAAAAACTTGACGGACGGAGTTCCAGAGCGGGAAATGAAGGAGGAAGAGGACGAAGGGGAAAAGAAAGCGGGTCTATTTTCATCCAGGCTCTTCGCTCGACACCGCACAGGTGAATTAGGACGGCTTTCTGCGATGGGATCACAGAGTTCCGTGTAAAGTGTGAACGCTTGGAGTGTTGCTGTCGGCTGGGGATCAGAGATGATCAGAGCAATGACGACATGTCCGTGGAGGAAGCGATGAGTATAAGTCCAAACAGACAAGATATATCCCGCGCCCAATCGTGTGTGTGCCTCCAGTATCATCAGCCTGGTTGTCTGCGACGGATCTGGGCATAGAAAATTTCCTTTTTCGTCCGTAGTCCTGAGGTGGGGTGAACTGTGGCTGATATGTCCTGAGCTTTCCCTGATTCTTCCCTGAGCTAGGGTGATTCAATACGCCGCCGCCGCACAGCCTCAGGGGCCCGTTTTTAGTCCCCGCCTCCCGGCTAGAGTTTCCTATCGAAGAGGGGGATACATTGACCACCCTTGGCCCCAAGCTCTCTAGGCTTAGCCTCAGGGTCAACCTTAAAGGTAGCTACCGGAAAACTTGAGGAAGGGGTACCTAGCAAGATTAAGCGGTCCCGGGCTATACTATTATTTCGGAAACCTAAGGAAGAGCTAGGAATAAAAAGTAAGGGGGAGTAAAGCAGCCCCTTTTACATTCATTATATTTGGAGTATAGTGTTTTTAATAACTTATGTGACTTACCCGGCTCACCCACTTCGTCTGCTACTTGTAGAATACCCTGTTGTGATAGTGTCCTGATTGCTGATTGCTTGCGCAACCTTTGGTTCCCACTGTCAATATCAATCACCCCGGGCGTCCCGCCTTCACTGTCCTCGGGCTTGTCATAGGAAATGTGGCTGTCTGAAGCAATACGCCTGGCAGGGTTGCGGCTTCCAAACCGCTGATGTATCTCGGTCCCCAAAGCGGAAAATCCACGTGCGACGTCATGCAGGTCACACAGCCTTGCCGTCTATTCGCACCAAGATAACGAGCCGAAGCAGCAATAAATACCGCAATGTCCTCCCCCAGTCAATGCAGGTATTCTCCTCATACACCAAAATCCCGACAAAACAGGCCATGGCTCGCTGGAGTAAAAACGATGGGAGATCTACATCAAACATCGGCGTCGGCCAGGAGAGTTGCCAGACCAAGACCCTGGTCGAGAGCCCCTTCGATGGGTCGTGGACCTCGATTGTGCCGTCTGAAGCGCAGCCCTGTGTCCACGCGCTGGTGGACGTGGCGGACATGGCGCCCACGAGCGTGTTTACCCGGGGTGATATTCCAGGGGGTGATATTCCGGGGGGCTCTCCGGAGGGTACTCGGGCGGAGATTCTGGGGGCTACTCT